>Ga0255338_1003403_pt1 | contig 19258 bp, 16 predicted proteins | sample MeOH1_35cm_T4_19_FD_203715 | JGI IMG/M metagenome (GOLD analysis project Ga0255338, IMG submission 203715) | Sandy soil microbial communities from University of British Columbia, Vancouver, Canada - MeOH1_35cm_T4_195 | ecosystem: Engineered > Artificial ecosystem > Sand microcosm > Unclassified ...
GCGGCATTGCCGATGCGCTGCGCGATGGCGCCCAGGTGGTGGTCTGCGGCCGCGTGGCGGACCCCGCCCTGGCGGTGGGGCCGGCCATGGCCCACTTCGGCTGGGCCTGGGATGACTGGAACCGGCTGGCGGCCGCCACGATGGCGGGGCACCTGCTCGAGTGCGGCGCACAGGTCAGCGGCGGCTATTTTGCCGATCCCGGCATGAAGGATGTGCCGGACGTGCACGCGGTGGGCTTTCCCATCGCCCGGCTCGACGCCGATGGCGGCATCGAGATCTTCAAGGCGGCCAACACCGGCGGCTGCGTGGACCTGCGCACGGTGAAGGAGCAACTGCTGTACGAAGTCCACGACCCCTGCGCCTACCTGACGCCCGATGTGGTGGCCGACATCGGCGCCGTGACCCTGGCGCAGCTCGGGCCAGACCGCGTGGCGGTGCGCAATATCCGTGGCCACGCGCGCCCCGGGCAACTGAAGGCGAACCTGTTCTACCAGGGCGGCTGGTTTGCCGAGGGCGAGATTTCCTATGCCGGCCCCAACGCGGCGGCGCGCGCGCGGCTGGCGGCCGACATCCTGCGCAAGCGCATGCAGGGCCTCGGCCACCACGTGCCGATCCGTTTCGACCTGATCGGGGTGCTGAGCGTATTTGCCGACGATGGCGGCGCCATGCTGGCCGCGCCGCAACCGGGCGAGGCCGCCGCGCGGGACGTGCGCCTGCGCGCCGCGTTGGCGCATGAAGACAAGGCCGTGGCGCAGGCGCTGCTGCGCGAGGTCAACGCGCTGTACACCTGCGGGCCGGCCGGCGGCGGCGGCGTGCGTACCGCGCTGCGTGCGCGGCTCAATGCGATGTCGTGCCTGGTGCCGCGCGATGCGGTGTCGCCCGCGCACCGCCTTATCGCCTGAACCGCGCTCATGGAGACCGTCATGACCCACACTGCGCCGCTCTACCAGTTCGCCCACGGCCGCACCGGCGACAAGGGCGACCGTTCCAACATCAGCGTGATTGCCTACGACGCGCGCGACTTCGACCATCTGGTGGTCCACGTGACCGAAGACGCCGTGCGCGCGCTGTTCGCGCATCGCCGGCCCACGGCGGTCAGGCGCTACGTCGTGCCGTCCATCCAGGCGATGAATTTCGTCATCGATGGCGTGCTGGACGGCGGCGTCAACGATGCGCTCAATCTCGACACGCACGGCAAGGCACTCGCGTTCCTGCTGCTGGGCCTGCCGATTCCCGTGCCCCCGCGACTCGCGGGCGGCGCTTCCTGATTCCAGCCGAACCCTGTCAAAACAAATCCAGGAGACACAGATGTACGGATTCCGCAGCCCGCTTGCCCTGATCACCCTCGCCTGCCTGGCATTGCCGGCAGGCAGCGCCTGGGCCGAATACCCCGACAAGCCGATCCGCTTCGTCGTGCCGTTCGCGGCCGGCAGCGCCACCGACCAGCTCGCACGCGCCGTGGGCCAGGCGGTGACGGTGGACAGCAAGATCACCGTGGTGGTCGACAACAAGCCCGGCGCCAACGGCTTCATTGCCGCCAGCGACGTGGCCAAGGCCAACCCCGACGGCTACACCGTGCTGATCACCACCAACACCACGCACGCCGCCAACGAACACTTGTTCAAGAAACTGCCCTATGACCCGGTGAAGGACTACGCGCCCGTGACGGCGCTGGGCCGTGGCGGCCAGATCATGGTGGTGAACCCGCAGGTGCCGGCAAGGACCGTGGGCGAGTTCATCGCGCTGGCGAAGAAGGAACCCGGCAAGCTGAGCTTCGGCAGCGGCAGCTCGTCGTCGCGCATTGCCGGCGAACTGTTCCAGCAGATGGCGAACGTGCAACTGTTGCACGTGCCGTACAAGAGCAATCCGCTGGCGATCACGGACCTGCTCGGCAACCAGATCCAGATGATGATCACGGATACCGCCACCGGGCTGCCGCAGGTGAAGACGGGCAAGCTGCGCGCGCTGGGCGTGTCCGGCAAGGTGCGCTCGCCGCTGGCACCGGACGTGCCGACGATCGACGAGGCAGGGGTGAAGGGCTACGAGATGAGCTACTGGTTCGCGGCCTACGCACCGGCCGGCACGCCGCCGGCGGTGGTCGGCAAGCTCAACCAGATGCTGGTAAAGGCGGCCAGGAGCGAGACCGCGGCCAATTTCTACCAGTCGACGGGGACCGAGGTCTTCACGAGCACGCCGGCGGAACTGGCGAAGTTCCAGGGCCAGGAATCGGCCAAATGGGGCCGCATCATCAAGGCGGCGAACATCCAGCCGGAGTAAGGCGGCACGCAGAAACGGGTACGCCTGCCGCCTGGCGGGCGTGGCGAGACAGCGTGGTGTGGATTTTAAGGCACGCCCCTCTTGGGGCGGGATGGATGGGGGAAGGCGTCAGCGCCGCCGCCACTCCATGGCCACCATGGATGGCGCAAAGCCGAGCTGGCCGAAGAATGCGGCTTCAGAGGAGCGTGCCGCGCGCAGCACCCATGTGATGTCGGGGTCGTTGCCCATCACGTAGCGGATCAGCGCGCGGCCGATACCGCGGCGGCGGTGCTGCGGCGCCACGGCGACCATCGAGATATAGCCGTTGGCGATATCGTCGCAGAGCGCGCGGGCGAAGCCGACGATCTCGCCGTTCTCCACCGCGACCGCCACACGCTGCGAATTGGCGATCAGCTGCGCAAATCGTTCCGGATTGCCGACCTGTTGCTCCCAACCGTTGGCGGCCAACAGACGCCTGGCCGCCTCGATCTCTGCGGGCAACGGGTTACGGATTTCCATCGACGGCTCCTCCTGCCAGATACCTGAGCGCACACAAGCGACCCCCAACCAAAGTAGGGAGCCCAGCGGCGTTTGCGCCACGAGCGCACGATGTGCGGCGCGAATGGCGACAGAGTGTAGCGAAGCCGATGCGGATGCGTCAAACAAAGCCGCGTGCCGGGCGCGCGAGTGTTCGCATTCTCACGCATCGCGGCGGCGATCGCCGCAACACCTCGCACATGGCGCGCCACGCGGCGATGCCGCGCGGTATGATGGTTGCCATGAATGCCTCGATCTTCTCTTCCGCCCACCCGGCCGATCAGTTGGCCGAGTTCCTAGACGCGGACAGCGCGCTGGCGCGCATTCGCGAGATCTACGACAGCTCGGTTGCCGCGGTGCGCGCGCGCTTCGATGCGTTTGCGCTGGGCAAGCCGCTCCCCTCCGCCGCGCACGCGTGCTACCCCTATCTGGGCATTTCGGTCAACCTCGAGACGATGGTGACCGACAGCCGCCCGTCGTGGGGCACCGTGGCCTATCCCGGCGTGTACGGCACCACGGTTACGCGGCCCGACCTGCTGTGCGACTACTACCGCGACCAGATCGAGCGCCTGATGCGCTATCACCGCGTGCCGGTGGTCGTGGGCCTGTCGCGCCGGCCGATTCCGCTGCCGTTCGTGATCGAAGCCTCGACGACCGACATCAGCTACACGCAGGCGCGCGAGCTGGAAGCCTCGTTCGTGCTGCCCGAGCTGAGCCGTATCGACGACTCCATCGCCAACGGCACCTACGAGCCCACGCCGGGCGAGGCATGGCCGCTTTCGCTGTTCTCCGGCGAGCGCGTGGACCTGGCGCTGCAACGCCTGTACCACTACACCGGCACGGCGCCGCATCACTTCCAGCGCTTTGTGCTGTTCACGAACTATCAGCGTTATGTCGATGAGTTCGTCACGTTGGGCCGCTCGCTGATGTCGGGCGATGGCGGCGATGGCTACGTGCGGTTCATCGAGCCCGGCGACGTGACACAGAACCTCGGCGACGCCGAGCCCGACGACGCCACGCGCCCGCGCGCCCTGCCGCAGATGCCGGCCTATCACCTGGTGCGCGAGGACAAGCTCGGGGTCACGCTGGTCAATATCGGCGTGGGGCCATCCAACGCCAAGACCATGACGGACCACCTGGCCGTGCTGCGTCCGCATTGCTGGCTGATGGTGGGCCATTGCGGCGGCCTGCGCCGCTCCCAGCAGCTGGGCGACTATGTGCTGGCCCACGCCTATGTGCGCGACGATCACGTGCTGGACCACGACCTGCCGCCGTGGGTGCCGGTGCCGCCCATCGCCGAGATCCAGGTGGCGCTGCAAGAGGCCGTGGTGCGCGTGACGGGGCTGTCCGGCAACGAGATGAAGACCCGCATGCGCACGGGCACCGTGGTGTCCACCGATGACCGCAACTGGGAACTGAAGTCGAAGGCGTTGTATGCGCGCTTCAACCAGTCGCGCGCGATTGCCATCGACATGGAAAGCGCAACCGTGGCCGCCAACGGATTCCGCCTGCGCGTGCCGTACGGCACGCTGCTATGCGTGTCCGACAAGCCGTTGCACGGGGAGCTGAAACTGCGCGGCATGGCCAATACGTTCTATCGGCAACGCGTGAGCCAGCATATGACGATCGGCCTCGAGGCGATCCGCATCCTGCGGGAGAACGGCGTGGACGAACTCCATTCGCGCAAGCTGCGCAGCTTCGACGAACCTGCGTTCCGCTAGGTGGAATGCAAAAGAGGGCGGGCGCCACGATGAAGCCGTGGCGCCCGCCCTCTTTTCACATCCCCTCCCGTAGGCGGGAGGGGAGACAACCGCTTAGAAGCGATAGCCCACGCCGGCGCTGAACAGCCACGGATCGAGATTGACCGCGGACACCTTCACGCCGCCCGCGTACACGTTGCTCGAGATCCAGATCTTCTTGGCGTCCACGTTCAGGAACCAGTTCTTGTTGAGACGGTAGTCCATGCCGATCTGCAGCGCGGGGCCCACGCTCCAGCGGTCCAGGCTCAGCGCGCCGCCGGCGATATCGCCACCGTAGATGCGCGTGGCATTCACGCCGGCGCCGATGTACGGACGGAACGTGCCGTTCGGGAGGAAGTGATATTGCAGCAGCAGGCTCGGCGGCAGGTGCTTGAACGTGCCGATCTTCTGGCCGTCGAGCGAGACATCCTGCTTCTGCGGAATCGTCAGCACCAGTTCGGCGGCAATGTGCGGCACGATGAAGTAGGTGATGTCGACTTCCGGAATCCACTTGTTGTTGACGTGGATGCGGTCCGATGCACCGACGCCGCCAACGGGATCGGACTGGTTGGCCATGTCCAGATAGGTGCCGCGCAGGCGGACCATCCAGTTGCCCTCGGCTTCATCGGCGGCCATGGCCGGCGCGGCGAACGCGGCGGAGGCGGCCAGCGCGGCCAGGGTGGTGCAGAGTGCGGTAACGCGGGGCTTGCGGGAGAGCGTGGAGAGGAGAGAGGTCATGTTGGTCATGCACAGGCAGTAGTAAAGGTGTGTCGCAAGTGTGGCGTTGGCTCCCCGCCTTGACCTTGACCCAGCGCAAGCCACGCCGTGCGGCGTGGCGGCCGTGCGACAGTGCCGCCTGGCTTTTCTGCTATTGACAGCCGGAATGCTTCGCGGCGCCCCGGCTGTGCACCGCAAAGGTGCCTGTTCACGCCCGGCACCGCCGCCCTCAACGATGCCATGCCCCCCAACCTCAACCGCGAGGCGTAACCCCGCGGACGACCTCATCCCGATATGTGAGGTGCCGCTCAGTCCTCTGGCCAGTACAGCGCGCGCCACTTCACGCCTAGTCTGTCAGCACGGGAAAACGGGGCATGACAACGAAGGGGGGCAGACCATGGGTACGCGTGGATGGATGTCGTGGCTCGCTTGCGCGGCCACGGTGGCACTGATGGCCGCATGCGGCGGTGGGGGCGGATCGGGTTCGGGCACCGCCGCGCCGGCGGATAGCGCCGGCAGCGGGGGAGGCGGCGCCAATGGCGGCGCCGGGTCGACCGCGGCGAAGTCGTACACGGTGGTGATCAGCCAGACATCGGGCCAGGTGTCGGTGGGCAGTTCGATATCGCTGACCGCGTCAGTCATAGACAACAACGGCAATGACGTGACCGGCAACACCGCGTTCGTCTGGTCGTCATCGAACAGCTCGGTGGCCGCGGCCGGCAACGGTGGCGTGCCCGGCAGCGGTGTGGTGACGGGTGTCGGCACGGGCGTCGCCACCATCGGCGTGCAGGCCACGGTCACGGCCGCCGGCAGCGCCGCCACCGCGCTGCCGCAGGCATCGGCCACGATCACCGTGGTCGCGCCCGGCACGCGCACGTATAGCCTGGCGCTGCCTTACCCCGTGTTGTCGATGACCGACGGACAGGTGCTGCCGGTGACGGCATCGCTGATCGACAGCGACGGCGCGGACCGTTCCGCCGCCGCGAGTGGATGGAACTGGCGCAGCAGCACGTCGGCGGTGCAGGTCACGGGCGCCGCCAATGTGGGCATGCTGCGCGGCGTGAATGCGTCCGATACGGTGGCGCAGTCGGTGGTCTCGGTATCGGTCACCGCGCCGGACAATGCCGTGCTGACCGGTGCGTTCCTGGTGTCGGTGGTCAAGGCGGGCGTGTCCAGCTACCGGCTGGTGCTGTCGCAGAACGGCACGCAGATCAACGCGCTGAACGTGCTCAACGGCTATCCGCAGACCTACGCGTCCAAGGTGGTGCGGCATGACGAGGCCGATGTCACGGCGGACTTCACGGGGCTCTGGACCTTCACCACGACCTCGCCGTCGCTGGCCGTGCTGCCCGATGCCGCCACGCGCCTGACCACGGTCAGCACGAGCCGTCCGAATGGCGTATCGCCGCTCCAGGGCGTGCTGGCGGAGATGGCCCGCAGCCTCACGCTGGCGGGCACGCCGCGTGCCACGCTGCTGGTGACCGAGCAGCCGACCTGGGCGCTGGTGTACAACGGCCCGCAGCCGCTGGTCGTGCCCGGTGTCGGGGCGACGATCGCAGTCCACCTGCTGCATCGTGGCATCGACGAAGGGATTGTCCCGTGCCTCGGCAGCTGGGCGTGGGCCACGGCCAGCACCAATATTGCGTTGATGCAGTCGCCCATCGCGCCGAACTCGGCGTCGATCGTGCCGCTCGCGGCCGGACCGTTCACGGTGACCGCACGCTGCACGGCAGGCGCGGAAGCCATGCCGCTGTCGATCACGATCGCCGGCACGGCGCAGTAGCCCGGTAGGGCGATGACAGCCCGCCGCGTGTCCCGCGCGGCGGGTTTTTCTTTGCCGCCCGACGGTGGGCGTACCCGTTTCTGCGGCGCCGGTATCAGCAAGCGCAGGCGAGCGTACCCGTTTCTGCGTGCCATCCGCACGGTGGCGCCGATGGCCAATAGCCAATAGAAAACGGCGGCCGCAAGGACCGCCGTTCCCGGGCAGGCTGGTTGTCAGGGTCAGGGTTTCCGGACCAGTCTGACGATGTGCTCGTCGGGCGGGCCGGCGGTGCCATTGGCCGGCGCGCCAGCGCTGTTCGCGCCGCACGTACCGCAGCCGCTGCTGGTATCGCAGCCCGTGGCGCAACCGGCGGCCGCCTGCGGCGCCAGGCGCCGTGCCAGCCATCCGTGCCAACCCGTGGCCGACGCGCCGCCCAGCCGCGCGGCCAGTGCCGCCTTCACGCGCTCGCGCGTGCGCGGCATGTAGCGGCCCGTGGCATGGACCGCGCAGGCGGCCACGATCAGCGCGACCACCAGGATTTCGAAGGCGTGATAGAGCGTCATGGCCGTTTCAGCTGAATGCCAGCGCCACGCGGTAGGTGATGAACGACGCGAGGTAGGCCAGCCCGGTCAGGTAGGCCGCCGACAGCGCCATGACCTTCCAGGAGTTGGTCTCGCGCCGGATCACGGCCAGCGTGGAAATGCACTGCGGCGCAAACACGTACCAGGCCAGCAGCGACAGCGCCGTGGCCAGCGACCATTGCGCGGCGATCATCGGCGCCAGTTGCATGGCCACCGTATCGTCGGTGCCGGAGAGCGCGTAGACCGTGGCCAGCGCGCCGACGGCCACCTCGCGCGCGGCCAGGCCCGGCACCAGCGCCACGCAGATCTGCCAGTTGAAGCCGATGGGCGCGAAGACCTTTTCCAGCGCGTGGCCGATCATCCCGGCAAAGCTGTAGTCGATGGGCGGCAGCGTGGCGCCTTCCGGCGGCGACGGGAACGTGGCCAGGAACCACAGCAGCACGGTCAGCGTCAGGATCACCTTGCCCACGCGCGACAGGAAGATCCGGGCACGTTCCCACAGGCCGATGGCGATATCGCGCGGATTGGGGATGCGGTACGACGGCAGCTCCATCAGCAGCGGATGATCGGTGCGGTCGCGGCGGAAGAACTTGAGCACGTAGGCCACCACCAGCGCGCTGACGATGCCGGCCACGTACAGCGCGAACAGCACGAGCCCCTGCAGGTTGAACAGGCCGGCCACGGTGCGCGCGGGGATGAACGCGCCAATCAGCAGCGCGTACACCGGCAGCCGGGCCGAGCACGTCATCAGCGGCGCCACGAGGATCGTGGTCAGGCGGTCGCGCGGGTCCTGGATGGTCCGCGTGGCCATGATGCCCGGAATCGCGCAGGCGAAGCTCGAGAGCAGCGGGATGAACGAGCGGCCCGAGAGCCCGGCGCCCATCATGAGGCGGTCTAGCAGGAACGCGGCACGCGGCAGGTAGCCCGATTCCTCGAGCGTGAGGATGAACAGGAACAGGATCAGGATCTGCGGCAGGAACACCACCACGCTGCCCAGGCCGGCGATCAGGCCATCGACGATCAGGCTCCTGAGCATGCCGCCGGGCAGCCAGCCGCCCACCAGCTCGCCGGCCAGGTGCACGCCGGCCTCGATGCCGTCCATGACCGGCGCCGCCCACGAGAACACGGCCTGGAACATGAAGAACAGCAGTACGGCCAGGATCACGAGGCCGAAGACCGGGTGCAGGATCACGCGGTCGAGCCGGTCATCGAGCCTGGCCGTGCGCGTGGGCATGGTCACGGCGGCGGCCAGCAGCCGGTTGACCTCGGCGTGGGTCTCCAGCTCGGACGTCGCCTCGGCGGATTGGGGCGGCACCGCCGGCGCGGTGGGCAGGGTTTCGTCGAGCAGCCCGATCAGCGCCGCCGCGCCGTCGCGCTTCACGGCCACGGTCTGCACCACGGGCACGCCCAGCGCCCGCGACAGCGCCTCGCGGTCGATCAGGATGCCGCGGCGCGCGGCGGCATCGCTCATGTTGAGCACCACCACCATCGGCACGCCCAGGCGGCGCAGTTCCAGCACGAAGCGCAGGTGCAGGCGCAGGTTGGTGGCATCGACCACCGAGACGATCAGGTCAGGGCGCGGCTCGTCGGGGCGCTGGCCCATGCAGACCTCGCGCGTGATGGCTTCGTCCAGGCTGGCCGCGTGCAGGCTGTAAGCGCCCGGCAGGTCGAGGATGCGCACCGTGCGGCCGGCCGGCGAGACGAACTGGCCTTCCTTGCGCTCGACGGTCACGCCCGCGTAGTTGGCCACCTTCTGGCGGCTGCCGGTCAGGCGGTTGAACAATGCGGTCTTGCCGCAGTTGGGGTTGCCCACCAGTGCAATGCGCAGGGCGGACGGAGAGGGTGCGACGGACATGATTGGCAGGAGGTCCTGATCGGCTGCGGGCGGCGCGCTCAGGCGATGCGCTTGACAGCGGTGGCGTCGGGCTGGCTGGCCGGCGCGATGCTCGAAACGGTGGCGGTGAGTACCTCCACGCCAATGCGGGCCGCTTCCACGCGGCGCAGCGCAAACCGCGTGAAGCCGACCTGCGCCACGAGCGGGTCCTTGCCGAACGGCCCGAATGCGATGATCTGCACCGCTTCGCCCGGCACAAAGCCGAGATCGCGCAGGCGGCGCGCAACGGGGTCGTTCGGGGTGGCATCGTCCACCGATTTCACAACGGCGGCCGTGCGCCGGGGCAGTTCAGACAACCGCATAGCTTTTCAGTCGTGGGCAGGATCGCCGCCGGGTAGGTAAATAGAAATCGTTCTCGATTGTATAGCATTCGCGCGGCTTCGGCGCTGTAGACGTGGCATATCGACGAAGAAGTTGCCCGATGTCACGCGCCTGAGACAAGTGCTGCGATCGCCATCGGATGAACATATGTGCCGGAATCCGCACACATCGCGGGTCCGGCACCGGGTTGTCTGCCGAATACCGCGTTTGTGGTATTGGTCCGCCCCGCGGAGCGGCGCTAAGCTTCAAGCACGCTGAACACCCCGTTCCACGCGTACTTCAGAGCCACCGGTCCTTGGGCCAGTGGCTTTTTTTCTTGTGGTCCGGCGGCTACATGCCGGCTTGCGCGGCAGCCAGGCGGATCGTCTCCACGAAGTGGTCGCGGGCCGGATGGTCGGGCGCCTGTTTCCAGACGCAATAGACCTCTGAGGGCACCGTGGCATCAGCCAGCGGCCGGAACGTGGCGCCGGCCATGCCCGAGTGCGCCAGCGCCGCCGGCACCACGGCCACGCCCATGCCCTGCGACACCAGCGATACCACGGACAGCCAGTGGCGCATCTCGTGCCGGACCTGCGGATAGAAACCCTGCGCGGCGCACATCTCGAAAATGCGGTTGTAGTAATCGGGCGATGCCTTGCGCGAGAACAGCACGAACGGCTCGCCGCGCAGGTCGGTCAGCGCCACCTCGCCACGCGCGGCCAGCGGGTGATCCGCCGGCATGCAGCACACGAACGGTTCGCGGTGGGCCAGCGTGGCGGCCAGTTCGTCGGGCACGCGGCTGGTGTGGATGAAGCCGGCGTCGAGCTCGCCGTGCAGCAGCGCATCGATCTGCTCCTGCGAATTGAGTTCCGTCAACGCCACCTGGATGCCGGGGTAGCGGCTCTGGAACTCGTGCAGCCGCTGGGGCAGGCCCCGGTACAGCATCGATCCCACAAAGCCCACGCGCAGCCGGCCGACCGCGCCGGCCTCGATCTCGCGCGCGAGCTGGCGTGCCGACTCGGCCTGCGCCAGCAGCGCCATGGCCGATTCCCGGAACGCCCGGCCCGCGGCTGTCAGCCGCACGCCACGGCTGTCGCGCTCGAACAGGCGCGCCCCGACCGAGGCTTCCAGCTGCTGGATATTGAGCGAGAGCGGCGGCTGCGAGATCGACAGCCGCCGCGCGGCGCGGCCGAAGTGCAGTTCCTCGGCCAGTACCAGGAAGTAGCGCAGGTGACGGAATTCCATGGCGATATGAATTTTGTATGGATCGAGCCAATTTTAGAATTAGACACGAATCGCCGGCATTTGAATAATGGACCCCAAACCGCCCCCCATCCTGATGAGCAGGGGCTGACAGGAGACAACATGCCCACCAGCGCCGCGCGCCAATCCACGCCTCAACCCGTCCACCAGCACGCCCACCAACCCGAGAACAGCGCCCACCCGGTCCCGGACCGGCACGGCGCCAGCCTGTTCACGGCCGATCCCGACCTGCGCGCGCTGCTGCCGCTGTACCTGCCCGCCGACCTGTTCAACCACCTGCTGCCCCATCTTGAGCGCATGGGTGCCCTGGCCGGCGGCGTGCTCGATGAACTGGCGAATATGGCGGATAGCGCACCTCCAACGCTGTCGCACCGCACCCGCACCGGGCTGGATGCCCAGGCCATCCACAAGCACCCCGCCTATATAGAAATGGAGCGCGTGGCCTTTGCGGAGTTCGGCCTGGCCGCCGCGTCGCATCGGGGCGGCGTGCTCGGCTGGGATAAGCCCATGCCGCCCGCGGCAAAGTACGCACTGACTTATCTGTTCGTCCAGGCCGAATTTGGCCTGTGCTGCCCGTTGTCGATGACGGACTCGCTCACCCGCACGCTGCGCAAGTTCGGCGACCCGGCGCTGGTGGAACGCTACCTGCCCAACCTGACCACGCAGGTCTTTGACGACCTGTATCAGGGGGCGATGTTCATGACCGAGCAGGGCGCCGGTTCCGACGTGGCGGCCACGGCCACCCGGGCGATTCGCGACGAGAGCGCCGAAGGCGGCTGGCGCCTGGTGGGCGACAAATGGTTCTGCTCGAATCCCGATGCCGCGCTGGCCATGGTGCTGGCCCGCATGGAGGCGCCCGATGGCACGGCCACGCCGGGTATCAAGGGCGTGTCGCTGTTCCTGCTGCCGCGCACGCTGGCCGATGGCAGCGCCAACCACTATCGGATCATCCGCCTCAAGGACAAGCTCGGCACGCGCTCGATGGCCAGCGGCGAGATCCGGCTCGAGGGCGCGCACGCGTGGCTCGTGGGCGAGCCCGGCCGCGGCTTCGTGCAGATGGCCGACATGATCAACAATTCGCGGCTCTCCAACGGCGTGCGCGCGGCCGGGCTGATGCGCCGCGCGCTGACCGAGGGCCAGTTCATCGCGCGCGAACGCCGGGCGTTTGGCAAGCGGCTGGCGGACATGCCGCTGATGCGCCGCCAGCTGCTCAAGCTCACGCTGCCCACCGAGCAGGCGCGCACGATGGTGTTCCAGACCGCCGACGCGCTGCGGCGCGCCGACGCGGGCGAGGCCGACGCCTATCCGCTGATGCGCGTGCTGACGCCGCTGATCAAGTTCCGCGCGTGCCGCGACGCGCGCAAGGTCACCGGCGATGCCATGGAGATACGCGGTGGCTGCGGCTATATCGAGGAATGGAGCGATCCGCGCCTCGTGCGCGATGCGCACCTGGGCTCGATCTGGGAAGGCACGAGCAATATCGTGGCGCTGGACGTGCTGCGCGCGATCCGTCGCGAGGGGTCGCTGCCCGTGCTGCAAGCGCACCTGGGGCGCCTGCTGAACGATACGCCGATGCATGCCACGGCGCGTGCCACGTTCGAGCGCGCGATCGCCGGCGCCGTGGCGCTGGCCGGCCGTGCCGCCGATGCCGGTGCCGACGGCGACGTGCTGGCGCGGCAGGCCGCCTCCGCGCTGTATCACGTGACCAGTGCCGTGGCGATGGCCTGGGAGGCCGGCCGGATCGGATCGGTGCGGCGCATGCGGCTGGCGCAACTGGTGCTCGCGCATCGCGTGCTGCCGCAGGACCCGCTCGGCGGCGAGCCGGAGCCGGCATGGCTGGCCGAGACGGTCGCCCCGCCGGCCGACGGCACCGTGCGCGCCGCCGGCAAGGTCGACGACATCAACGTGTTCTGACTGTATTCTCCCCTCTCCTTCAGGGGAGAGGGGCCGGGGGAGAGGGCCGGCGCATCCATCGCCGCCTCGTCCCCCAAGACAAACCAAAAAACAAGCCCCACCCGGAGACAACACCATGCCCCAATGGCACCGCCGCGCGGCCCTGGCCGCCTTTGCCACGCTTGCGGCCGTCACGCTCTGCATGACCGCCGCCCCCGCCTTCGCCCAGAAGGATTTCCCGAACAAGCCGATCATGCTGGTGGTGACGTATCCGCCGGGCGGGCCCACCGATGCGATGGCCCGCACGCTGGCGGCGGCGCTCAAGACCAGCCTGGGGCAGCCCGTGGTGGTGGAGAACCGCGCCGGCGCCGGCGGCAATATCGGCGCCGAGGCGGTGGCGCGCGCGGAGCCCGACGGCTACACGCTGATGTTCGGCACGTCGGCGCCGCTGGCGATCAACGTGAGCCTGTATCGCAAGATCAACTACGACCCGGTCAAGAGCTTCGCGCCCGTGATCCAGATCGGCCACCTGCCGAACGTGCTGGTGGTGAACCCGAGCGTGCCGGCTAAGTCCGTGCAGGAGCTGATTGCCTACGGCAAGGCCAATCCCGGCAAGCTGACCTATGCGTCATCGGGCAACGGCGCGTCGTCGCACCTGGCCGGCGTGCTGTTCAACAACCTCGCGGGCACGGACTTCCAGCACATCCCGTACAAGGGCACCGGCCCGGCGCTCAATGATCTGCTGGGCGGGCAGGTCAGCATGACCTTTACCGACGTGCTGACCGCGCTGCCGTTCATCAAGAGCGGCAAGGTGCGCGCGCTGGGTGTGACCACGCGCGGCCGCTCGCAGGCGCTGCCCGAGGTGCCCACCGTGGCCGAACAGGGCGTGCCCGGCTTCGACGTTTCAGTATTCTTCGGGGTGGTGGCGCCCGCCGGCACGCCGCCGGAAGTCATCCGCAAGCTCAATGCGGCGTTTGCCGAGGCGCTCAGGCAGCCCGACGTGCGCAAGACCCTGCTGGCGCAGGGCCTGGAGTTCGCGCCGTCATCCACGCCCGAGCAACTGGGCGGCTTTGTGAAGTCCGAAGTCAGCAAGTGGCGCGCCGTGGTACAAAAGTCCGGCGCGCAGCTGGACTGATGCGCGCGATACCAAAACCAGAAGCGAGGCAGACACCCATCATGACGTCATTCACCCCCGGCGCGCTGGCCGGCATCCGCGTGGTCGACCTGTCGCGCATCCTGGGCGGCCCGTTCTGTGGCCAGATCCTGGGCGACCACGGCGCCGACGTGCTCAAGATCGAACCGCCGCAGGGCGATGACACGCGCACCTGGGGCCCGCCGTTCCGCGATGGCGTGGCGTCTTACTACTTCGGCCTGAACCGCAACAAGCGCGTGATGCGGCTGGACCTGGCGGCCGACGCGGACCGCGAGGTGCTGCTGTCGCTGCTGGCCGATGCCGACGTGATGATCGAGAACTTCAAGACCGGCACGCTCGAGAAATGGGGCTTGGGCTACGACGTGCTGTCGCAGCGCTTTCCGCGCCTGGTGCACTGCCGCGTCTCGGGGTTTGGCGCCGATGGCCCGCTGGGCGGGCTGCCCGGCTACGACGCGGCCATCCAGGCCATGGCCGGCATCATGAGCATCAATGGCGAGGCCGATGGCGAACCGCTGCGCGCGGGGCTGCCCGTGGTGGACATGGTGACGGGCCTGAACGCGGCGCTGGGCGTGCTGCTGGCGCTGCAGGAGCGCGCGCGCAGCGGCCGGGGCCAGTTCGTGGAGGCGGCGCTCTACGACTCGGGGCTGTCGCTGCTGCATCCGCACGCGGCCAACTGGTTTATGAGCGGCAAGACGCCGACGCGCACCGGCAACGCGCATCCCAACATCTATCCGTACGACACCGTGGCGACGGCCACCGATCCGGTCTTCCTGGCCGTGGGCAACGACCGCCAGTTCCGCATCCTGTGCGAGCACCTGGGCGTGCCCGCATTGGCCGATGACGAACGCTATGCCACGGCCGGCGCGCGCTCGGTCAACCGCGCCTTGCTGAAGGGTGAACTGGAATCGCGCATGGCGGCGCACGACGGCAAGGCGCTGGCCGATACCCTGGCCGCCGCCGGCGTGCCGTGCGCGCCGGTGCTGTCGGTGCCCGACGCACTCCAGCATCCGCACACCGCGCATCGCCAGATGGTGGTGGAGATGCCTGGCGGCTACAAGGGCCTGGGCGCGCCGGTCAAGCTCAGCCGCACGCCGGCCACCTACCGTTTTGCGCCGCTGGCCGAAGGCAACGCCTTCCTGCCGCGCGAGGCCGCGAACGAAGACTGAGCCGAGGGCGCGCGGCAACGGGAGCGTACCCGTTGCTGCGCATCGAATGCCAATGCATTCAACGAGTTAACAGCGCGCTTAGACGAGCTCGGCCGACGCCAGTTCGCGCTTCACGTACGCGTAGATGATGGGCCCCGCGATCACGCCGGGTATACCGTAGAGCGTCTCCATCACCAGCATCACGGTCAGCAGTTCCCAGGCCGCGGCATGTATACGCGCGCCGATGATGCGCGCGTTCAGGAAGTACTCGAGCTTGTGGATGACCACCAGGTACACCAGCGACACGACGGCAATCGGCAGTGACACCGACAATGACGCCACGACGATGGCCGAGTTCGAGATCAGGTTGCCGAGGACCGGCAGCAGGCCGGCGACGAACGTGATGGCCACCAGCGTCTTCGACAGCGGCAGGTGTTGCTGGAACAGCGGCAGTACCACCAGCAGGTAGATCGCCGTCAGCATGGTGTTGATCAGCGAGATCTGGATCTGCGCGAAGATGAACTGCGAGAACGCCACCTGCAACGTGCGGGCGCGCGCGATCAGCGCCACCGCCAGCGGGCGGCGGTTGGGCCGCGAGACCGCGCGGTACAGTGCCACCATCGCCCCGATCACGAACCCCAGGAGGATATGGAGCAGCGTGCGCAGGATGTCGGCGCCCAGGCGCTGCGCCATCTGCGCGTGTTCGCGCAACGTGGCGATCAGCGTGGGGGCCAGTTCCTCCACGCCGCGCGGCAGGTAGTCGCTGAGCCAGAGCGGCATCTGGCTGCGCGAGCGGTCGATGATGTCGGCCGCGTGATCCATCAGCCTTTCCAGCGTGTTGCCGTCGCCGCTGACAAAGCGCACCAGCGCCCAGATGCCGCCGGTCAGCACCAGCAGGATGATGGCCGAGAGGATCAGCACGGCCAGCGCGTCGTGGCGCGGATGCAGCCGCGTGAGGCGCGGCGCCAGCACTTCCACCAGCGAGTACAGCAGCAGGCCCGCCAGCAGCGCGGCCACGAGGTTGGCGTGCATGACCAGCAGCAGCGCGCCGCCGGTCAGCGCATATGACGCCGCCGTGACACTGAACCAGCTGGCCGGCGTCAGGCGCCGGAAGGGGGGATGCGGATCGGGGTTGGGCGTGCCGCCTCCGGTGTGGGGACGGCCTGGCGTACGTTCTTGTTCCACCTGCGGCATGTCTCGGCTGTCGCGTTCGCGTTGGAGTTGAAAGGGCTCGGCGCATCGATTGTCGGCGCGGCGCGCGTCAATAGCAAGTCACATCGGGCGTGGAACTTGCGTGGCTCGCGTATATTGATGTCACGCAGCGCACGCTTTCCTCCACGGAGACTTGACGCCATGGCTTTCACCCACACCGTCGGCACGCGCCGGCATGTCTTTGCCGACCTGCGCACGCTGCTGGCCCGCGCCAGCCCGGCGCGCTCGGGCGATGCGCTGGCCGGCATCGGGGCCGCCAGCGAGGAAGAGCGCATGGCCGCGCGCATGGCGCTGGCCGACGTGCCGCTCGCGCATTTCCTGGCCGAGGCGCTGATCCCATACGAGGACGACGAGGTCACGCGGTTGATCGTCGACCGGCACGATGCAGGCGCGTTTGGCGGGATCGGCGCGTCGACCGTAGGCGACTTCCGCGACTGGCTGCTGCGCCACGAGACCGACGAAGCCACGCTGCGGCGGGTGGCGCCGGGCATCACGCCGGAGATGGCGGCGGCCGTCAGCAAGCTCATGCGCAACCAGGACCTGATTGCCGTGGCGCGCAAGTGCCGCGTGGTCACGCGCCTGCGCAGCACCATCGGCCTGCCCGGGCGGCTCGCCGTGCGGCTGCAGCCCAACCATCCCACGGACGATCCGCGCGGCATTGCGGCGTCGATCATCGACGGCCTGCTCTACGGTTGCGGAGACGCCACCATCGGCGTGAATCCGGCCGGCGACAACCTCAACGCCATTGTGACGCTGCTGAAGCTGATCGACGATGCGCGCACGCGCTACGACGTGCCCACGCAATCGTGCGTGCTGACCCATGTGACCAACACGCTGCGTGCGATGGCGCTGGGCGCGCCAGTGGACCTGGTGTTCCAGTCCGTGGCCGGCAGCCAGCGCGCCAACGAGGCGTTTGGCATCTCGCTGGCACTGCTGGACGAGGCGCGGCAGGCCGCGCTGGCGCTGCGGCGCGGCACGGTGGGCAACAACGTCATGTACTTCGAGACCGGCCAGGGCAGCGCGCTGTCCGCCAACGCGCACCATGGCGTGGACCAGCAGACCATGGAGGCGCGCGCCTATGCGGTGGCGCGGGCGTTCGAGCCGCTGCTGGTGAACACCGTGGTCGGTTTCATCGGCCCTGAGTATCTGTACGATGGCAAGCAGATCATCCGCGCCGGACTGGAGGATCACTTCTGCGGCAAGCTGCTGGGCGTGCCGATGGGCTGCGACGTCTGCTACACGAACCACGCCGAGGCCGACCAGGATGACATGGACACGCTGCTGACACTGTTTGGCGTGGCCGGCATCAACTTCATCATGGGCGTGCCGGGCGCGGACGACATCATGCTGAACTACCAGAGTACGTCGTTCCACGACGCGCTGTACCTGCGCGAGGTGCTGGGCCTGCGGCCCGCGCCGGAGTTCGAGGCGTGGCTGCAGCGGATGGGTATCCTGGACGAAGCGGGCCGCCTGCTGGAGCCCGCCGCGCGGCAGCCCTTGCTGGACCTGGCGCGCACGCTATAACCGTTGCCGGACGCGATCATGCCGAAGCCGCCAGTCTCCCCACCGCAATCCGAAGCCGACGCATGGACGCAGCTGCGCCAATATACGCGTGCGCGTGTCGCACTGGGCCGCACGGGCCATGCGCAGAAAACCAGCACCGTGCTGGCGTTCGGGCTTGCCCATGCGCAGGCGCGCGATGCGGTGCATCTGCCGCTGGACGTGGTAGCGATCGAGGCGGCGTTGCGTCACGAGGGACTAGATGCATTGCAGGTCCACAGCGCGGCGCCCGACCGTGATCAATACCTGCGCCGGCCAGACCTGGGCCGGCGGCTTGATGAGGCGAGCGGTGCGGCGCTGGCGCGCGCGAAGCCTGCGGAGACGCAGGACGTGGTCTTTGTCATCGCCGATGGATTGTCCGCGCTGGCGGCGCAGCGCCATGGCGTGCCGTTGCTGCGCGCGGTGCTGGCGCGGCTGCCTGGCTGGCGCATCGGGCCGGTGGTGGTGGCGCGGCAGTCGCGCGTGGCGCTGGGTGACGAGATCGGCGAGCAGCTTGGCGCGCGGCAGGTGGTCATGCTGATCGGCGAGCGTCCCGGGCTCAGTTCGCCCGACAGTCTTGGGATGTATCTGACCTATGATCCGCACCCGGGCCGCACCGATGCGCAGCGCAACTGCATTTCCAACGTCAGGCCGGAGGGCTTGCCGTACGCGCTGGCGGCTGACCGGCTGGTGTTCCTGCTGCGCGGCGCGCTGGCATTGGGACGCTCAGGGGTGGAGCTGAAGGATGACAGCGAAGGTTCCGAGTTGTTGCCCGAGCGGTGATGCGAGGCGATGAAAGCCGATTGCCATCGTTGGGATAATTTGGCACACATTTTCGGAGAAATACGATTGCAGTGCCTAGTTCGACGCTTCTAGTATGCCCCGTACGCAGCTTTTCAACGCTGCGCAGGCAACGGAGCGAGGACCATGGCGCAGCAATCGTACTTCCTTAAAATCCCCGGCGCGGCAAGCGCGGTGGGATTGTCGGTGGTGTCGTTCAAGGCGGTGGAGCGGCTGGGCGAGCCCTATGCCGTCACCGTTGAGCTGACCCATCCGCTGGAACTGGATCGCGCCGACTACCTCGGCAAGCCCGCCACGTTTCTGATCGACCCGGCCGATGGGTCCGAGCCCCGCACCTTCGCCGGCTGCATCACCAGTTTCTCCAAGACCCGGCAGACCCGGGACTTCCATGGCTACGAGATGGTCGTGGAACCGCTCGTGGCCCGGCTGCGCCTGACGCGCGCCACCCGCATCTTCCAGCACAAGA
>Ga0255338_1003404_pt1 | contig 19255 bp, 17 predicted proteins | sample MeOH1_35cm_T4_19_FD_203715 | JGI IMG/M metagenome (GOLD analysis project Ga0255338, IMG submission 203715) | Sandy soil microbial communities from University of British Columbia, Vancouver, Canada - MeOH1_35cm_T4_195 | ecosystem: Engineered > Artificial ecosystem > Sand microcosm > Unclassified ...
GTGGCTCGCGCTTCCGGAGGTCGCTGCGGTGACCGCTGCGCGCGGCCATCAGGAGGTCATGGTCGGCTATTCCGACTCGAACAAGGACGGCGGCTATCTCACTTCGGTCTGGAGCCTCCACCAGACGAGCCGGGCTTTGGCTTCGGTCTTTGCCGAGGCCGGTGCCGCGATGCAGCTGTTCCACGGCCGCGGCGGTGCGGTCGGGCGGGGAGGGGGCTCGAGCTTCGAGGCGATACGCGCGCAGCCGACCGGGACCGTGCAGGGCCGCATCAGGATCACTGAGCAAGGCGAGGTCATCGCCGCCAAATATGGCACGCGCGAGAGCGCCACCGTCAATCTCGAGGCGATGGCATCGGCGACCCTGCTCGCCAGCCTCCAGCCGGACACCTTGGGCGCGAATGACCATGCACGTTTCTCGGCGGCGATGGATGCGCTGTCGGCGAGCGCGTTCCGCGCCTATCGCGGCCTCGTCTACGAAACCGAGGGTTTCCGCACCTTCTTCCACGAAATGACTCCGATCGCCGAGATCGGCGAGCTCAAGATCGGCTCGCGTCCGGCCCGCCGCACCCAGTCCGACCTGATCGAGGATCTGCGCGCCATCCCCTGGGTGTTCAGCTGGTCGCAGGCGCGGGTGATGTTGCCGGGCTGGTATGGCGCCGGCCATGCGCTGAGCGGGTTCGGTGACATGGCGCTGCTGCGCGAGATGCTCGCGGCCTGGCCGTTCTTCCAGACCACCCTCGACAATCTCGAGATGGTGCTCGCCAAGTCCGACATGGACATTGCCGCGCGCTATGCGGGTTTGGTCCACGACCGCGTGCTCGCCGATGCGATCTTCAACCGCATCCGCGACGATTGGGGCCGCACCCGCGACTGTTTGCTCGAAGTCACCGAACAGAGCCGCTTGCTCGAGAAGAATCCGACCCTCGACGCATCGATCCTGCTGCGCCTGCCATACATCGAACCGCTCAACCTGCTCCAGGTCGAGCTGCTGAAACGGCACCGCGCCGGGGAGGACGATCCGCGGATTCGCGAGGGCATCCAGCTCTCGATCAACGCGGTGGCGACGGCGCTGCGCAACTCGGGCTGAGCTCGCGCACGTTGATTTCATGGGGTCGAAGCGGCATTGCCGGCCACCTGCACCCGAATCCGAGCGCTTTGTGCTATGGCGCAGCGGCCGACACGCCTTCAGGGACGCACAGGTCCGCGGATCGCCGGCTATTAAGCTTGCGTTAGCGGCCGGCATTCTATAGGTGTGTTACAACGTACTAGCACGGTGAAACATATGGCTGACGATATCGGCAGGGTCTCGCCTTCGCGGGACATGGCTCTGCTCACCAAGGATCTCTGCGAGGCGCTGCTCACCCCGCGTACCGGCGACGAGATGGCGCTGTTGCTGGCCGATCTCTGCACGCCGGCCGAGGTCCGCACGCTCGCCGAGCGCTGGCACGTCGCGCGCCTACTCGAGACCAACGATATGTCCTACCGCGATATTCACGACGCGACCGGCGTCAGCACGACGACGATCGTTCGCGTCGCACGCTTCCTGCGTCAGGAACCCCACCAGGCCTATCGCATGGCCATGCAGCGTCTCGGCCAGCCCGTTGCCGCGCGTAACGGAGAGAATGATGTCGCCTGATACCAGCCGTCTGCACCTTGCCATCCAGAAGTCGGGACGGCTGTCCGACTTCAGCCGCAACCTGCTGCGCGATGCCGGGCTGCGCATCCAGCACGGTAAGAACGATCTCACCGCGCGGGTCGAGAATTTTCCGATCGACCTGATGTACGTTCGCGACGACGACATCCCGACCTTCGTCAGCGACGGCGTGTGCGAGTTCGGCATCGTCGGCCGCAACGTGCTCGAGGAATTCGCGCTGGGCGAAACCGAGCGCCGGTTCGAGGTGGTCGCGCCGCTCGGCTTCGGCCGTTGCGAGCTGCGCATCGCCGCGCCGGTCAACTTCGCCTACGAAGGCCCGGCCTCGCTTGCCGGCGCGCGCATCGCCACCTCCTATCCGCGGCTGCTGCAGGATTTCCTCGACCGCAACGGCGTGAGCGCGACCGTGGTCAACATGAACGGCGCGGTCGAGCTAGCGCCGCGGCTGCAGATCGCGACCTTCGTTTGCGATCTCGTCTCGACCGGCGCGACTCTGGAGGCCAATGGCCTCACTCCGGTCGATACGGTGCTCGAAAGCGAGGCGGTGATGATCCGCACGCGCCAGCCGCTGACGCCGGAGAAGAACGAGATGGCGGCCAGCATGCTGCGGCGGATCGACGGCGTCCTCGCCACCCAGGAATCGAAATATATCATGCTCAACGCCTCCGAGGAGGCGCTCCCCCGCATCGCCGAAATCCTGCCCGGCGCGGAAGCGCCGACGATCATCCCGCTGGCAGGCCGGCCCGGCCATTTCGCGGTCCATGCCGTCTGCAAGGAGTCGGTCTTCTGGGAGACGCTCCACGATCTCAAGGACGCAGGCGCATCGGCGATCCTCGTGATGCCGATCGAGAAGATGATGATGTGATGCGTCAGCCGCTCTGGAAAGATCTCGGTGATGCCGAGCGGCGTGCCGCGCTCGCGCGTCCGCGCGCGCGCAGCGACAGCGACTTGCAGCAGCAGGTGCGCGCGATCGTCGACGACGTTCGCGCGCGCGGCTGGGATGCGCTGGTCGAGCACAGCCTTCGTCTTGACGGTGAAGCGCCGAGGCGCGTGCCGGTGGTGGAACTCGCCGAGGAAGCACGTCGCATCCTCAGCAGCGAACAGCTTCGCGCGATCGAGCTTGCCCGCCGCAACATCAGCGCGTTCCACAAGAACAGCCTGCCCGCCGAGCATGAAGTCGAGACGATGCCCGGCCTTTCGGTGCGCAAGGTCTGGCGGCCGCTCGACCGGGTCGGGCTCTACGTCCCGGGTGGCAAGACGCCGTTGTTCTCGAGTCTGATGATGCTCGCGCTCCCGGCGCAGGCGGCTGGCGTCCGCGATATCGTGGTGGTGACGCCGCCGAGGCCCGGCGGCGGGCTCGATCCGGTGGTGGCGCTGGCCGCCGACGCCTGCGGCATCACTACGGTCTGGACGGTCGGCGGCGCCCAGGCGATCGCCGCGCTGGCGTTCGGTGCGGGCGATATCCCGGCGGTCACCAAGATTTGCGGCCCGGGCAATGCCTATGTCGCCGAGGCGAAGACCTATGTCTCGACGCTTGCCGGCGGCGCGGCGATCGACATGCCCGCGGGGCCGAGCGAATTGCTGGTGATCGCCGACGACAGTGCCGACGAGGCTATCGTCGCGGCGGATCTTCTTGGCCAGGCCGAGCATGATCCGTCGGCGCAGGTGCTGCTCGTCACCACCTCCGCGCGCGTCGCGGCGGCGGTTGCCGCACGCGCCGAGGAAATGGCGCGCGACCTCCCGCGCGGCGCGATCGCGCTCGCCGCGCTCGAACATGCCCGCATCATCCTCGTCGAGACCCTGCCCGAGGCGGTCGAGATCGCGAACCTCTACGCGCCAGAGCATCTCTCGCTTGCGGTCGAGGAGCCGGAGCCGCTGGTGGCGATGGTGCGCAACGCCGGAGCGATCTTCGCCGGCCGCCTCGCCGCGGAGACGTTCGGTGATTATCTCGCCGGCTCGAGCCACGTGCTTCCGACCGACGGCGCCGCTCGCGCCTGGAGCGGAATCTCGGTCTACAGCTTCTTGAAGGCGATCAGCGTCCAGACGGTGACTCCGGAGGCGGCGCGCAGCATTGCTCGGCCCGCTGCGGCGCTTGCCCGCCTCGAAGGGCTCGAGGCGCATGCCCGCGCTGCCGATGCCCGAGTTACCGGTGGCCTCGGAGGGGCAAAATCATGACCTCGCCCGCTGACAAGGGCTCGCGCGCGCCCAAAAGCTCGCTTGCAGAACGTCTTGCGCGGCCGGAGATATTGGCGATGCCGCCGATGGACGTGGCGGCGAAGGCCAATGACGATTTCTCGGCCGACGCGATCAAGCTCGACGCTAACGAGAATCCGTTCGCGCCGCTCGTCGATGGCGCGCTGTCGCACAATATCAACCGCTATCCCGAGCCGCAGCCCGCAGGCCTGCGCGCGACGATGGCGGCCCTCTACGGCGTCGCGCCCGAAAACCTCGTCGTCACGCGCGGCGCCGACGATGCCATCGACATCTTGCTGCGGACCTTCTGCCGGCCCGGCGAGGATGCCGTCTCGGTCTGCCAGCCGACCTTTTCGGCCTACGCTCAGTTCGCGCGGCTCCAGGGCGCGCGCGTGATCGAGGCCAGGCTCGACGCGAATTTCGACTTCGACGCGGAGGCCTTTCTCGCTGCGGTGGCGGGCGAGGCCAATCTGAAGCTCGCGTTCATCTGCTCGCCGAACAATCCGACCGGCAACCCGGTCGCTCTGGCCGACGTGCTTCGGGTCGCCGATGCGCTGCCGAACACGATCGTCGTGCTCGACGAGGCCTATATCGAATTCTCCGATCTGGAGAGCCTGGCGAGGGAGGCGATGACGCGCGAGAATCTCGTCGTCCTGCGCACCTTGTCGAAGGCCTATGGCCTGGCCGGCGCCCGCGTCGGCTGCGCCATCGGCACGCCGAACCTGATCGAATTGATCACCCGCGCTCTTCCGCCCTATCCGCTGCCGACGCTCGCCATCCAGGCCGCGCTCACGACGCTGTCGCCCTCGCGCCGGCCGGTCCACGAGCAGCGCATCGCGACCATCAAGCAGGAGCGCGAACGGCTGGCCGAATTGCTCCGTCACTCGCCGATCGTCGAGAGCGTCCGTAGCGGCGGCGGGAACTTCCTGTTTCTCGAGGTCGAGGACGCGCCGGCGCTTGCGGCGAAGCTGCAGCGGCTCGGCATCCGCGCCCGCTTCCGCCCCAATGCGGCGCCCGGCGGGGTTCGCCTGACGATCGGCACCGAAGCCGAGAACCAGATCGCGCTCGCCGCGCTGGGTGTCCCGCTCGATGGGCCGCCACCGCGGCGCGGCGAGGTTGTTCGCGACACCAAGGAGACCAGGATCGCGGTCGCGGTCGATCTCGACCAGTCGAACCCGCGCCGGATCGACACCGGCATCGCCTTCTTCGACCACATGCTCGATCAGGTCGCCGCGCACGGCGGCTTCGCGGTGACGCTCGCCTGCGAAGGCGATCTCGAGATCGACGCGCACCACAGCCTGGAGGATTGCGCGATCGCGTTCGGGACCGCGCTTGCGAAGGCGCTTGGCGATCGGCGCGGCATCGGCCGCTTCGGCTTCTCGCTGCCGATGGACGAGACCGAAGCCCATGTGCTGATCGATCTTTCCGGCCGCCCTTACGCGGTGTTCGAAGGTGAGTTCGCGGCGAGCCATATCGGCGCCTATCCGACCGAGATGACGCGTCACATCTTCCGCTCGTTCGCCGACAGCCTCGGCGCGGCGGTGCACGTCCGCGTCACCGGCGAGAACGACCATCACAAGACCGAAGCCTGCTTCAAGGCGTTCGGCCGCGCGTTGCGCCAGGCGGTCCGGCGCGAAGGCGGCGACGCGGTGCCCAGCACCAAGGGGGTATTGTGACGCTCGCCATCGTCGACGTCGGCTGCGGCAATATCGGGTCGGTCGGTATCGCTTTCGAGCGGCTCGGCCTGCAGCCTTTGATCACCGCCGACCCGTCTGAGATCGCGTCGGCGGACCGCGTGGTGCTGCCCGGTGTCGGCGCCGCCGGCTTCGCGATGGAGCAGATCGAGGCGCTGGGCCTGAGGGATGTGCTGACCTCGCTCGAGCAGCCGGTGCTCGGCATCTGCCTCGGCATGCAATTGCTGTTCGACCGTTCGGACGAGGAGGACGTCCGCTGCCTCGGCATCATTCCCGGCGAGGTCCGCAGGCTCGTGCCGGATCGGACGATGCCGGTGCCGCACATGGGCTGGAGCCGGCTCACGGTCGCCAGCCCCGGCCTGGGCCTGCGCGACGGCGACTATGTCTATTTCGCGCACAGCTATGCCTGCGACGATGGCCCGCACAGCATCGCGACCGCCCAATATGGCCGGCCGATTCCCGCCGCGGTCAAGCGCGGCAATTACCACGGTGCCCAGTTCCACCCCGAGCGCAGCGGCGAAGCCGGCGCGCGTTTCCTCGAAAGCTTTCTCGCCGCATGATCCTTTATCCCGCCATGGACCTGATGGACGGCCGCTGCGTGCGTCTCGCGCAGGGCCGCTTCGACGATGCGACCATCTATTCGGCCGATCCCGCCGAGGCCTTGGCCGGTTTCGCCGCTGCCGGTGCCGAGTGGACCCACGTCGTCGATCTCGACGGCGCGCGCGCCGGGGAACCCCGCCAGCATGATCTGATCGCCGGCCTTGCCGCGGGCGCGGCGCAGAAGCTCCAGGTCGCCGGCGGCTTCCGCGACGCCGCGCAGATCGCGCGGATGCTCGACGCGGGCGTCGGGCGGGTCGTGATTGGCAGCCTTGCGGTCAAGCAGCCCGATCTCGTCCGGCGCTTCCTCGCCGAGTTCGGCGGCGATGCGATCACCCTCGCGCTCGACGTCAACATCGTCGAAGGCGTGCCGATGGTCGCGACCGCCGGCTGGACCGAAAGCTCGACCCGCAGCCTGTGGGACGTCGCCGCCGAATATCCCGAGGCGCGCCACCTGCTCGTCACCGACATCAGCCGCGACGGGATGATGAGCGGGCCCAATGTCGAGCTCCTCGAGCAGACGGTCGAGCGGCTGCCGCATCTCGCGGTGCAGGCGTCCGGCGGGATCTCGAGCATCGAGGATCTGCGCGGGCTGCCGACCGATGGCGCGATCATCGGCAAGGCTCTGTGGGAAGGCCGCATCAGGCTCGAAGAGGCGCTCGAAGTTGCCGGCGCGTAGGATCATTCCGTGCCTCGACGTGCGCGACGGCAGGGTCGTCAAGGGCATCCAGTTCCGCGATCACCGCGACGTCGGCGACATTGTCGATCATGCGCTGCGCTACCGCGAGGAGGGCGCCGACGAGCTCGTATTCTACGACATCACGGCGAGCGCCGAAGGGCGCAGCCTCGATCTCGACTGGGTCCGCCGCATCGCGCGCGTGATCGACATCCCGTTCGCGGTCGCCGGCGGCGTGCGCACCCGCGACCAGGCTGCGGCCTGCCTCGACAGCGGTGCCGACAAGGTTTCGATCAATTCGCCGGCCATCGAGCGCCCGCAACTGATCGAGGAGCTCGCGCGCGACTTCGGCAGCCAGTGCATCGTGCTTGGCGTCGACAGCTTCGAGGACAATGGCGACTATTTCGTCAAGCAATATACCGGCAGCGTCGAGAAGACCCGCGACACCGGGCTTCGCACGCTCGACTGGGTGGTCGAGGCGACCGGCCGCGGCGCGGGCGAGATCGTGCTCAACTGCATGCGCCGCGACGGCGTCCGCACCGGCTATGACATCGCCCATACCTCGGCCGTGCGCGCTACGGTCGACGTGCCGGTGATCGCCTCTGGCGGCGCCGGCGCGGCCGAGCATTTTCGCGATGCGTTCGTCGAGGCCGACGCGAGCGGGGCGCTCGCCGCCACGGTCTTCCACGATCGGTTGCTCTCCATCCCCACACTCAAGGAGTATCTCCGCTCATGCGGGATCGAAATGCGCCCCTAGGCGAGGGGGATGTCGCCGCGCTCGACTGGGCCAAGATGGACGGCCTTCTTCCGGCGGTCGTGCAGGATTATCGCACGCTACAATTGCTGATGCTCGGCTATATGAACGAGGAGGCCTTGCGCCGCTCGCTGGCGAGCGGCCTCGTGACGTTCTACAGCCGCTCGAAGGGACGACTGTGGACCAAGGGCGAGACCAGCGGCAACCATCTCAAGCTCCAGCGCGTCTTCGTCGATTGCGACGGCGACGCCTTGCTGGTGATGGCCGAGCCGGTCGGGCCGACCTGCCATCTCGGCACCGAAAGCTGCTTCACGGCCGAGGGCGCTTCGGGCGTCGGCTGGCTCGCCCGGCTGGCGACGATCGTCCACGATCGCGCCGCCGCCGATCCCGAGAGCAGCTACACCGCACGCCTGCTCGCCAAGGGGCCGACCCGCATCGCCCAGAAGGTTGGCGAGGAGGGCGTCGAGGTCGCGCTTGCCGGCGCGACCGGTGATCGCGATGGCTGCATCTCAGAGACGGCCGATCTCGTCTACCACCTCACCGTGCTGATGGAGGCGAGGGGCTTTGGCTGGGAGGACGTCGCGGCGCTGCTCAAGGAGCGGCACAAGTAAGCTGATCCTCGCGGTAGAGGGAGGACTTAGAGCCCTTCCAGCAGCGCGATGGCTTCCTCGAACAAGCTTGCCGTTGCCGCCGCGATGATCCGGCCGTCGCTGAGATCGGTCCCCCCGCGCCAATTGCCGACAAACCCGCCGGCGCCGCGGATCACCGGCACCAGGGCGTTGTAATCGTAGGGCTTGAGTCCGGCTTCAACGACGAGGTCGAGCGACCCGGCCGCAAGCCGGGCATAGGCATAGCCATCGTGCCCATAGCGGATCGTTCGCACCGCCGCGCGCAATCGTTCGAACGCCTCGGCGTCGCTTCCGACAAACAGATAGGGATCGGTCGTCGAAAGCCGCGCCTCGCCCAAGGTTCGGCGCGCGCTCACGGAGAGCGGCCGCTCGCCCTCGGCATCGGCCAGCATCGCACTGTCACCGTCGCCATAATAGGTTTCGCCGAGCCGTGGCGCGTCGATCAGGCCAAGCACCGGCTCGCCGTCGCGCAGCAGGGCGATCAACGTCACCCAGCTCGGCATGCCGCAGACGAACGAGCGCGTGCCGTCGATCGGATCGAGGCTCCAGCCATAAGCTCCCGCGGCCGGCTTCTCGCCCATTTCCTCGCCCACGATGCCATGGTCGGGAAAGCGCGCCTCGATCAGTGCGCGCATCGCCCGCTCGGCGCCGATGTCCGCCTCGGTGACGGGATCGAACGCGCCCGCTGCGGCCTTATTCTCTGCCGCGCCTGCGCTTCGCCAGCGCGTCAAGGTCTCGGCACGCGCCGCCTGGGCCAGCGATCGGGCGAAGGCGGTGAATGTCTCGTTCGTCATGTCGCCCGCGCTCAGCCCTGCACCGACAGCGGATAAGCAGTAGTCGATTTCACCCGTTCCATCGCGAAGCGCGAGGTGACGTTCTTGAGCGGAACTTCCTCGATCAGCCTGCGGTAGAAGGCATCATAGGCCGCCATGTCGCCGACCGCGATGCGCAGCAGATAATCGACGTCGCCGGCCATGCGATAGACCTCCATCACCTCGGGCATTTGCGAGACGGCGGCCGCGAAGCCGGTGATCCACTCGGCCGAATGGTCGCCGGTCTCGATCTCGACGAACACGGTCAGGCCAAGGCCGATCGAATCGGGGTTGAGCAAGGCGACGCGCCGCTCGATCACCCCCGCTTCCTCGAGCCGTTGGATGCGCCGCCAGGCGGGGGTTTGGGAGAGGTTCACGCGGCCGGCGATTTCGGCGACCGACAGCGACGCGTCCTCCTGCAGGATCGAGAGGATTTTTCTATCGGTATTATCCATCTGTGGGCATGCCCCGGAATAGCAAATTCTTCTAATTTGTCATAGCAGCGCAGCCGGAACATGCAATCTCGTCGGCGCTGGTTGATTCCCCGCAAAACAGGGATATTTATCCCGTTCCTCAGCCTCCGATCGGCAAGAGCGCGGTGCGGCGCGAGTGCAGGAAATCGGGGTGCTGGCGCAAGAACTTTCTCAAAACAGCGATTTTCGAAAGGCGACGCTTCGATGTCCGTACCCAAGGCAGCCGTGAAGCGTCCGCCGCTCCCGGCCGTACTGCACGCCAATCATGTGCTCGACGGCGACGTCATCGTCTGGACCGGCAGCGAATGGTCGTTCGACCCGCAGGCCGCGCTGGTCGCCGAGAATGACGAGCAGGCGCTCCAGCTCGAGGCGGTGCGCGATGCGAGCCAGGCGAGCGGCGAGGTCATCGAGCCTTATCTCGTCACGGTGCGCCGCGATGAGGATGGCCTGTTCGTACCGGTCCACTATCGCGAGCGGCTTCGTACTCTTGGGCCCAGCGTGAGGCTCGATCTCGGCAAGCAGGCCGATTTGATGGGGGCACAATAATGTATCGCTACGACGAGTTCGACGAATTGCTGGTGCGCGAGCGCGTCGAGCAGTTCCGCGACCAGGTGCAGCGCCGCCTCGACGGTTCGCTCACCGAAGACGAGTTCAAGCTGCTGCGGCAGATGAATGGCGTCTACCTCCAGCTCCATGCTTACATGCTGCGGGTCGCCATTCCCTACGGCACCTTGTCGTCGCGGCAGATGCGCCAGCTGGCCCTGATCGCCGAACGCCACGATCGCGGCTACGGCCATTTCACGACGCGCCAGAACATCCAGTATAATTGGCCCAAGCTGCGCGAGCTGCCCGACATCTTCGAATTGCTCGCCGACGTCGAGATGCACGGCATCCAGACCTCGGGCAATTGCATCCGCAACATCAGCGCCGACCATCTCGCCGGCGTCGCCGCCGACGAGGTCGAGGATCCGCGCCCGACCGCGGAGCTGCTCCGCCAATGGTCGACGCTCCATCCCGAATTCAGCTTCCTGCCGCGCAAGTTCAAGATCGCGGTGATAGCGACCGCGGAAGACCGCGCCGCGATCAAGGTGCACGACATCGGCATCCGCATCCTGCGCCATCCCGAGACCGGCGAGGCGGGCTATCAGATCCTGGTCGGCGGCGGCATGGGCCGCACGCCGATGATCGGCAAGGTGATCCGCGACTTCCTGCCGAAACAGGATCTGCTCGCTTTCGTCGAGGCGGTGCTGCGTGTCTATAATCTCGAAGGCCGCCGCGACAATCCGTTCAAGGCGCGGGTCAAGATCCTTGTTCACGAGCTTGGCTTCGATGCGTTCAAGGCCAGGGTCGAAGAGGAATATGCCAAGCTCGACGGGCCGACGATCAACGCCGATCCGGCCGAGGTCGAGCGGATCGCCGCTTATTTCGCGCCGCCCGCCTATGAGACACTTCCGGCCACCTCGGAGAGCTTCGAGCGGCACAAGCAGGAAGACCCCGCCTTCGCCGCCTTCGCCGAGACCAATCTCGCGCCGCACCGGATGCCCGGCTACACCGCGCTCACCATCTCGTTGAAGCCGATCGGCAAGCCCACCGGCGACGCCAGCGCCGACCAGATGCGCGTCGTGGCCGATCTCGCCGAGCGCTTCTCGTTCGGCGAGATCCGCGTCACCCATTATCAGAATCTGGTGCTTCCCTATGTGAAGCTCGATGACGTCTATGCGATCTGGCAGGAGCTCAAGGCCGCCGATCTCGCGATCGCCAACGTCGGCCTGATCACGGACATCATCTCCTGCCCGGGGCTCGATTATTGCAAGCTTGCCACCGCGCGCTCGATCCCGATCGCCGAGGCGATTGCATTGCGTTTCGCCGATGAGGAGCGGCAGCGGCTGATCGGCGAGCTCGGCATCAAGATCTCCGGCTGCATCAACGCTTGCGGTCACCATCATGTCGGCAACATCGGCATCCTCGGGCTCGAGAAGGGCGGGGTGGAGAATTACCAGGTCACGCTCGGCGGCGACGCGACCGAGAATGCCTCGCTGGGCGAGCGGCTCGGGCCCGGCATCGACGGCGACAAGGTGCCCGACGCGATCGAGAAATTGGTCGATGTCTATCTCGCCGAGCGCCACGAGAATGAGACCTTCATCGAGGTGGTGCGGCGCATCGGCCATGATCCGTTCAAGGCTGCTTTCAATGAAATCGTGGAGGGAGCCGCTCGTGCCGCTGCTTGATCGTAATGGCTGGAAGAGCGACGAGTTCGCCCGTTATGACGCGTTCTTCGACGCGCCCGCGATCATCGTCCCGCCCGAGACACTGAATGCGGCGCTGGCCGAGCGCCTGCCGCAGCAGCGCATCGGCGTCGAGATCCCGAACACCTTTCGTCCCGACCTGCTCGCCCCGGTACAGGACCAGCTGTCGCTGGTGATCGTCCAGTTCCCGGCTTTCTCCGACGGCCGCGGCTTCAGCATCGGCCGCATGCTGCGGGAGCAGGGCTATACGGGCACGCTCCGCGCCAATGGCCGGCTGGTGCCCGACGAATTCGCATTTGCCCGCTCCTGCGGTTTCGACGAAATTGAGATGAGCGAAGAGCATGCCGCGCGCATGCCGGCCGAACAATGGCTTGCCGCAGCCGAGACCTTCAGCATCGCCTATCACAATGGCCCGGACGCCGGCGCGTCGATCTTCGCGCGCCGCCGGCAACGGCGGAGCGAGGCGGCATGAGCAGCCCGGCGGCGATCGATCGGATCGGCGGCGCGACGCCGCTCGAGCGGCTGCAATCGCTGCGCGAGCATGTCGCGGGCCGGATCGTCTTCACCACCAGCTTCGGGATTGAGGATCAGGCGATCGCGCATCTGATCTTCACCAACAAGCTCAAGATCGACGTGGTGACGCTCGACACCGGGCGCCTGTTTCCCTCGACCTACAAATTGTGGGCCGAGACCGAGGAGCGCTACGGCATCCGCATCCGCTCTTATCATCCCGATCAGGCCGCGCTTGCGGCGCAGATCGCGGACGCCGGCATCAACGGCTTCTATTACAGCAAGGAAGCGCGGATCGGATGCTGCGGCGTGCGCAAGGTGGAGCCGCTCGGGCGCGCGCTTGCCGGCGCGGATGCCTGGGTGACCGGCTTGCGTGCGGACCAGTCCGGCCAACGCGGATCGGTGCCGCTCGCGAGCTGGGACGCCGAGCGCAATCTGCTCAAGCTGTCGCCGCTTTACGATTGGTCGCGCGACCAGGTCGTCGCCTTCACCCAGGCCGAGGCCATTCCGGTCAATCCGCTCCACGCGCAGGGCTTCCTGTCGATCGGCTGCGAGCCCTGCACCCGTGCGATCAAGCCGGGCGAGGACGAGCGCGCCGGCCGCTGGTGGTGGGAGGACGATGCCGCGAAGGAATGCGGTCTGCACGTCGACGGCAGCGGCAGGCTCGTGCGCAACAAGGTTGCTGCATGATGATCGCGTCGCGGAAGAGGCTCGAGCCGGCGCCCGTGCCGGATGAGGTGCGTGCGCCGGTGACGACGCCGGCGCGCGTCGCCGCGCTTCCGACCCTTCCCTTGTTCCATCGGATTGCCAGCCGCAAGGCCGTGGTCGCGGGCGCGAGCGCCGGCACCTTGTGGAAGGCCGAACTGCTCGCCGCGGCGGGCGCCGACGTGCTCGTCCTCGCCGGCGATGCCGAGGGCGCTGCTTTGTTCGACGCGCTTGCCGCTCAGCCCCCTGCCGGATCGGTCCGCGCCGAGGCTCGCCGCTGGAATCCGGCCGATTTCGAAGGTGCCGCGCTCGCCGTCGCGGACCTTGGCAATGCGGCGGAGGCGATGCGCTTCGTCACGACCGGCCGCGCGCGCAACGTGCCCGTCAATGTCGTCGACCAGACTGACCATTGCGATTTCCTGTTCGGCACGATCGTCAACCGCGCTCCGGTCGTGCTTGCCATCTCGACCGACGGTGCAGCGCCGATGCTCGGCCAGTCGATCCGTACCCGGATCGAGACCGTGCTCCCGTCCGGCCTCTCCGCCTGGGCGAAGGCCGCGCAGTCCTGGCGGCGGCAGCTCAAGGCGCGCATCACCGACTTCGGCGATCGCCGCGCCTTTTGGGAGCATTTCACCCGTCATGCCTGGGCCAATATCGGCCGAGCGCCGACCGACGCCGATCGCGACGCCTTGATCGCGTCGGTGGAGCCCGGCGCGAAGCGCGGCCGTGTCATCCTCGTCGGCGCTGGGCCGGGCGATCCCGAATTGCTGACGATGAAGGCCGTCCGTGCGCTGCAGGCGGCGACGATCATCCTTTACGACGACCTCGTGGCATCCGAGGTGCTCGAGCTCGCCCGCCGTGAGGCGCGCAGAGTCGCGGTCGGCAAGAAGGGTTACGGGCCGTCGTGCAAGCAGGACGACATCAACCGCCAGATCGTTGAGCTCGCGCTCGCGGGCGAGACGGTGGTTCGGCTGAAGGGCGGCGATCCCCTGGTGTTCGGCCGTGCGACCGAGGAGGTCGAGGCCTGCCGCGCCGCCGGGATCCCCGCGGAGATCGTTCCGGGCATATCGGCCGGGCAGGGCGCCGCAGCCGCGCTCGGCTTCTCGCTGACCGAGCGCAAGGTCGCGCGGCGCATCCATTATGTCACCGGCCATGCTGCCGATGGCAAATTGCCACAGGATATCGACTGGTCCGCGATCGCCGATCCGGGCGCAACCACGATCATCTACATGGGCCGCCGCACATTGGCCCAGTTCGTCGAGCGGGCATTGGCCGAGGGGCTCGATCCCGAGACGCCCGCGGTCGCGGTCGCTGCCGCGACCCGGCCCGACCAGGCGCACGTCGCCGGCCGCATCGTCGATCTTGCCTGGCTGATCGAGCAGCTCGATCCGGCTGCGCCGATCACGATCATCGTAGGCCAGGTGGCGCGCGAGCAGTCGATCGCTCCCGCCAACGTTCTTTCCTTCCGGGCCGCAGGGGTCGCGTCGTGAGCCAAGAGACTTTGATCAAGGAAGGTGTCGGGATTCAGGAAGGCATCGGGATTGAGGAAGCTGCCGGCGTGGACGAACGGACGGGGCTGACCCACCTCGAGGCTCTGGAGGCAGAGAGCATCCAGATCATGCGCGAGGTCGTCGCCGAGGCCGAGAAGCCGGTGATGCTCTATTCGGTCGGCAAGGATTCGGCGGTGATGCTGCATCTCGCGCGCAAGGCGTTCCATCCCTCGCCGCCGCCTTTCCCGTTGCTGCACGTCGACACGACCTGGAAGTTCAGGGCGATGTACGAGCTGCGCGACCGCGTCGCCCGGGAAAGCGGCATGGACCTGCTCGTCTATCGCAATCCCGAGGCGATGGCGCAGGGGATCAACCCGTTCGACCACGGCAGCCTCCACACCGATCTGTGGAAGACCGAGGGGCTCAAGCAGGCGCTCGACAAATATGGCTTCGACGCTGCGTTCGGCGGTGCGCGCCGCGACGAGGAGAAGAGCCGCGCCAAGGAGCGCGTGTTCAGCTTCCGCACCGCGCAGCACCGCTGGGATCCGAAGAACCAGCGCCCCGAGCTGTGGAGCCTCTACAATGCGCGCAAGGCGAAGGGCGAAAGCATCCGCGTCTTTCCCCTGTCGAACTGGACCGAGCTCGACATCTGGCAATATATCTATGCTGAGAACATTCCGATCGTGCCGCTCTATCTTGCCGCGCCGCGGCCGACCGTCGAGCGCGACGGCATGATCCTGATGGTCGACGACGACCGCTTCCCGCTCCGGCCCGGCGAGACCCCGGTCGAGCGCAAAGTGCGCTTTCGCACCTTGGGCTGTTATCCACTGACCGGCGCGGTCGAAAGCGAGGCGACGACCTTGCCGGCGGTGATCCAGGAGATGCTGGTTGCGACCACCTCGGAGCGGCAGGGCAGGGCGATCGACCATGATCAGTCCGCGAGCATGGAGAAGAAGAAGCAGGAGGGCTATTTCTGATGGCCACCGCGCTTCGTGAGCTTGGCGGCGCGACTCCCGACGCGATCGCCGCCGAGGTCGACGCCTATCTGAAGGCGAACCAGCAAAAGTCGTTGCTGCGCTTCCTGACCTGCGGCTCCGTCGACGACGGCAAGTCGACCCTGATCGGACGGCTGCTCTACGACAGCAAGATGCTGTTTGACGATCAGCTGAGCGCGCTCGAGAGCGACAGCAAGAAGGTCGGCACGCAAGGCGAGGCGCTCGATTTCGCGTTGCTCGTCGACGGTCTCGCCGCCGAGCGCGAGCAGGGCATCACGATCGACGTCGCCTACCGTTTCTTCACCACCGACAAGCGCAAGTTCATCGTCGCCGATACGCCCGGCCACGAGCAATATACCAGGAACATGGTGACCGGCGCCTCGACCGCCGATCTCGCAGTGATCCTGATCGACGCGCGCAAGGGCGTGCTCACCCAGACCCGCCGCCACAGCTATCTGGCGCATCTGCTCGGCATCAAGAAGCTGGTGCTCGCGATCAACAAGATGGACCTGGTCGATTTCTCGCAAGCGCGGTTCGACGCGATCGTCTCCGATTATCGCGCGTTCGCCGACCAGATCGGCATCGAACAATTCCTTCCCATTCCCTTGTCGGGCCTGACCGGCGACAATGTCACCGAGCGCAGCGCCAGCACGCCGTGGTACGATGGGCCCGCATTGCTCGATTATCTCGAGACCGTCCCGGTCGGCGACACCAGCCTGCGCCGCGAACCGTTCCGCATGGCGGTGCAATGGGTCAACCGCCCGAACCAGAATTTCCGCGGCTATGCCGGCACGATCGCGAGCGGGGAGATCCGCCCTGGCGACCGCATCTCGATCCTTCCGTCCGGCCTCAGCTCGACCGTCGACCGGATCGTCACCTTCGACAAGGATCTCGACAGGGCAATCGTCGGCCAATCGGTCACCTTGACATTGACCGACGAGGTCGATTGCTCGCGCGGCGATTTGATGGTCGCCACATCCGCACCGGCCGAGGTCAACGACCGGCTCGGCGCCACTCTGGTGTGGATGGCGGCCGAGGCGATGGTTCCCGGCCGCGCTTATTGGCTCAAGATCGGCACCCAGACGGTCACCGCCAGCGTCGCGCGGGTCGACGAGGTGATCGACGTCAACACGATGGAGCGTCAGCCCGGGCAGCCGCTCGAGCTCAATGACATCGGCCGCTGCGAAATCCTGCTCGACCGCAAGGTCGCGGCGCTGCGCTATGCCGACAATCGCCATCTCGGCGGCTTCATCCTGATCGACCGTGCCACCAACGCCACCGTCGCCGCCGGAATGGTCGAGTCCTTCCCCGAAGCGGCCGATACCGCAGCAGGCGATCATGCCGCCGGGCGGATCATCTGGCTGACCGGCTCGACCGAGGAGAAGATCGCGGTGGCGCAAAAAGCGCAGCAGCGGCTCGGCGCGCGGGGGCGGCCGACCTTCGTGCTCGACGATGCGAGCCTGCGCGAAGGCCTCAGCGCCGATCTCGGCGGCGCGCCGGCAGACGAGAACGAGCACAAGCGCCGCGCCCGTGAGGTCGCCCGCCTGATGAGCCGCGCCGGTGTCACGGTCCTCGTCGCGCTCGACGCCTCGCACGAGGGTAACGATCTCGGCAGCGACGTCCACGTCGCCGACGCATCCGACGATTGGGCAGACTGGATCATCTGACCCTGCTGTGCGAACGCGACTCGTCGATCGTTCACCGATCAGTCAGTCAATTGTTTTCACCCGAGAAAAAACAAATCTACGACAAGTAGTTAGCCTCGGTTGATGCAGTTCTGCATCAGTTCCAAAAAAACAATTGCGGGCGGTTTGAGACGTCTGGCTTTTGTTGGCGCAGCTACGCTAGGCGCCTCCCCGCGATTGCAGCAGCCGCTGCACATTCGGTGTCCCGCCCGGTCCTGGGCGTGGAACCAACCCAACAGGAGACAGGTGAATGTCGAGGCTTCATTCTACGTGGGCGTTGCTTTTATGCTCGGTCAGCGCGCCGGCAATGGCGCAGGAACTCGGCGCGCCCGACCCAGCGCCGGCTCCGGCGGAGGCCGCTCCGGCAGCGACCGCGACCAGTGAGGCGGCCGCCGCTGAAGCCGGCGGTTTCGAGGATATCGTCGTCACTGCGACCCGCCGCGAGGAGCGCCTCCAGGACATTCCCGTGACCGTCACCGCCGTCGCCGGCGAGATGCTGCAGGCTGCCGACGTCACCTCCGTCCGCAACCTCACCCAGGTCGTCCCGGGCTTCAACGGCGCGCGCAATTTCGGCGTGTTCACGCCGACCATCCGCGGCGTCGGATCGAACGGCATCTCGGTCGGCGACGAAGCGAACGTCGCGACCTATGTCGACGGCATCTACCAGGCCGATCCCTTCTCGACCTATGTCGAGCTGGTTGAGGTCGAGCGCGTCGAGGTGCTGCGCGGCCCGCAGGGCACCGTGTTCGGCCGCAACGCCACCGGTGGTCTGATCAACGTCATCACCCCCGATCCCAAGTTCAACGCCGGCGGGCGCCTCGCGGCCCGTTACGGCCGGACCGCAGAAGGCACCAACGATTACGATTTCCGCGGCTACCTTACCGGTGGGCTGACCGAGACGGTCGCGGCCGACGTTGCCGCACTTTATCGCAAGACCGACGGCTATGTTGAGGATCTCGTCCGTGGCGGCAAGCTCGGCGAGCTCGAGGTCTTCGACGTCCGCAGCAAATTGCTGTTCCGTCCGAACGACACGATGAAGTTCGTCCTGATCGGTGAATATTTCGATTCGAACAGCTCGGTGAACTCGCCGCAGCCCTATGTCGATCGCACGACCGGTCTCCCCCAGACCCTGGGACGCTCGTTCGGCGCGACCCTGCCGACCAAGCCATGGCAGGCTTCGCTAGATTTCGTGCCGCGCCTCAACACCGAACGCTACAATTTCTCGCTGCAGACCCAGTTCGAGTTCGATGCGTTCAACCTCGAGACGACGAGCGCGTACAGCCACAACAACACGGTCCAGGATTCGGACTCCGACGCCTCGAACGTGTCGCTCGGCCAGTTCCTTGCCAGCACCCCCGGCATCACTGCCGAGACCTTCAGCCAGGAGGTCCGCCTGCTCTCGGCCGGGTCCGGGCGCTTCAACTGGATCCTCGGCGCCTACGCCTTCCATCTCGACGGCGATGCGGGCTTCACGATCCGGCAATGGCCGGCGGGCCCGACCGGGCCGGTCTCGACCACGGTGTTCGCGCCGGAGGTGTCCACCACCTCCTATGCCGGTTTCGCCGAAGGCACCTATGAACTGGTCGACAAGCTCTTCCTGACTGCCGGCATTCGTTATACGTGGGAAAAGCGCAAGTTCGAGCAGGTCGTGAACGGCACCAGCCGCGGCGGCAAGACCAGCGCCTCCTCCGACAAGATCACCTATCGCGTCGCGCTGCGCTATGAGTTCGCCGACGACGCGAACATCTACGCAAGCTACGGCACGGGCTTCAAGAGCGGCGTCTACAACATGGCCGGCGTCCCGCCCCTCGGAACGGTGCCCACCGCGACCGATCCGGAGACGATCAGCGCCTACGAAGTCGGCATCAAGGCGGATCCGCTCAACTGGCTGCGCACCAACCTTTCGGTCTATTATTACGACTATAAGGATCTGCAGGTGCAGGCGCGCCAGGGCGTCACCTACATCCTGCAGAACGCCGCCAATGCCGAAATCTACGGCGGCGAGCTCGAGGTCACTGCGCTTGCGACCGACGATCTGAACTTCCGCGGATCGGTCGCCTACACCCACGCCCGCTACAAGGACTTCCCGACCGCGCAGGGCTTCTTCCCGCAGCCGAGCGGTGGCAATGCGACGCCGCCGACCGA
>Ga0255338_1003405_pt1 | contig 19251 bp, 12 predicted proteins | sample MeOH1_35cm_T4_19_FD_203715 | JGI IMG/M metagenome (GOLD analysis project Ga0255338, IMG submission 203715) | Sandy soil microbial communities from University of British Columbia, Vancouver, Canada - MeOH1_35cm_T4_195 | ecosystem: Engineered > Artificial ecosystem > Sand microcosm > Unclassified ...
TACTTTATTTACTTATTTACCCAATTACCCAATGCACCAAATGCTAAATGCCAAGAGCTATGAGCTGTGAGCTGTGAGCCGTGAATGGGCAATGGGCAATGGGCAAAAAAATAGCACAAGTCAATCCCCCCTCTTTGCACAGCAGAGAGGGGCTGGGGGTGAGTGGAAAATCGTGAGTTGTGAATAGTCAATGGGCAATCCTTCCTATTTACTTTATTTACCCCCCCCCATTCTATCGTTCTATCATTAAACACCCTCCACCAAACAACACGCATGCGCCACCACCCCCTCCTTCCTGCCCACAAAACCCATTTTTTCCGTAGTAGTGGCTTTAATGGAGATGTCTTTGATGGAGATCTGTAAGATACGCGCGATGGTTTCCTGCATGGCTGGTACAAAAGGTTTGATCTTGGGAGCTTCCAGGCAAAGGGTGGAGTCTATATTAACGATCCTGTACCCCTCTTTGGTAATGAGGTCATAGGTTTTGGCCAATAAAATTTTGCTATCAATATCCTTGAATTCGCTGGATGTATCGGGGAAATGTACACCAATATCACCGAGACAGGCCGCACCGAGCAACGCATCACAGATGGCATGCAGCAATACATCTGCATCGCTATGTCCCAATGCCCCTTTATCGTGTGGTATCTGAACACCGCCAATAAACAAATCCCTGCCGCTGACCAGCTGGTGAAAATCTATCCCATAACCTATTCTGAAACCCATAGTAGTTCGATTATTATAAAAACGAAATGTGAAAGATGCGATATCTCATAAAATCCTATTCAACCGCATCTTTGCGAGAAAAAATCGCTCGCAGAGGCGCAAAGGCGCGGTTTTGTTTTATCGATTACTCAGTACTGTTCAGGTTAAATACTATACCAAAACATTTGTACGAGTAGGCTCTCCTGACTACTGCTCAAACCGTGCCTTGGTGTGAGAAAACCACACAAACACTAAGGCACGGTGGAATTCTATGTTTGATGCAAAATTAAGACTTCTTCTTTACCAGGATTTTTGGCAGCTAAGTACTTTTATTATCCCACCATCGCCCTCGCTTTTGCGTAAAAAATTGCTCGCTAAGGCGCAAAGGCGCGGGTTTGTTTTATCGATTATTCATTACTGTTCAGGTTAAATACAATGCCAAAACGGAGGGTGTTGGACAAAGGATTTCTTGTTACCCCACTACCCGAAGGCACGAGATAAGAAAAATTCACCTGCATCTGGTCGAGCGAGAAACCGGCTCCCACCGAAAAAAACTTGCGGTTGCCGCGGTTCTTGTTTTCGTAAAAATAGCCGGCCCTGAAAAAGAACTGCTCATTATACGCATATTCCGCACCAAGCGATACCTGTAAGGAATTCAGTTGGTTACTGCCATCGCTGAAAGATTTCATCCAGCTCGATACCACACTGGTAGAACGATAGTCGGCCAGCTTCGCGGAATCAACCGAATAATTACCTGTGGCGGCAGGGGCCGAAGGCACCAGCAGTTTATTGATGTCCAATCCGAAACTGATCTTATTGCTTTCATTGATCACCCTTGTATAAGAGGCTCCCAATCCCAGGTTGGCAGGAATATAATCTTTGTTTCTTGAATCATTCGTATACCCCACTTTACTTCCCAGGTTGGCTAATACCACTCCCCAGTTCAACCCTTCCCCATCTTCATTGGCCCCACGATAAAACAGTGACACATCACCTGCCACCGCGTTTCCGGCCTTATACACCACACCGGTTCCCACATCTCCCACCACCAGCCTTGAATTGATATAACGCAGCGCCACACCGATACTGAGTTTTTCATTCAATACGCGCGAATAACCCGCATCGATCGAAAACTCACTGGGTTTTACCGTATTCAGGATATTACCGGAATAATCCGTGAGCTGTATATTTCCCAGGCTGAAAAAACGGATAGAAGTAGAGATCGCCTGCTGCTCATCCAGCTGGTGGTAAGCGGCCAGGCTGGCCAGGTATACATCGGTAAGTCCCAGGTCTTTTAACCAGGGTGTATAGTTAACGGCGATGGCAGATTTTTTCTTTGCAAAAGGTACTTTGGCCAGGTTCCAGAAAGGTGCATTGGCATCGGGAGAAGTGGCAATGGCCAGATCACCCATACCACCCGCCCTTGCATCAGGTGAGATACGCAGAAAAGGTACGGCTGTGGATACGATATTTATCGAATCGGCCTGTGCAAAAACACTGCCTGTGATACCTACCAGCACGGTCAAACCGGCAACAATCTTACGAACGATCGGACTCATCAAAATGCATTTGATTAATGAATGATTACCTAATAGAGCATCAAATTACCCCCGGTGCTTCCCGGACCAGAAAAGATAACCGGGCCAGCAGGCCGGTATCCCCTGAATCCTGATCACAAATGCTTTCGCATACGCAGGCGTAATACAATGATATTACATTAAAAACAGAAACGTAAAGAACCCAAAAAAAGTGTAGACATCAAACCATTCAGACAGTTTTAGAAAAGGATCAGTTGACGGGCAGTTTCTGTTTGACTGCCGCCGGCAACCACTTTAACGTGGTAAATATAAATACCTTTTGTGAGTTTTGCACCCGATTGGTTATCCCCAGCCCAATTTATCACGCAATTCCGGGTACCCCCGGTATTAACGACCCGATGAATTTCTTTGACCAATCCCCCCGCCGTATTATAGATCCGGATGGTTACAGCCAGGTCCGTATGGGGTTGGTTATGCTCAAAACTGAAAGTGGTGGATCCCTGGAAGGGGTTGGGAAAATTGCGCAGTTCAGTGATCTGCAATTTCGCTTTCTTTACCACCACAAAATCCAGCACTGCTTCGCTGGAATGATTGGCCACATCCCAGGCTTTGATGCGGATACTGTGCTTTCCCTCGGTAAGCGTTGGTAACTGAAACAATACCTGTCCGCGCTGGTAGCTATCCTGCTCAGCCGTATAAAAATCATTCAGTACCAGTATATTCCTTTCCACCCCATCTATCACAGCCGTGATATCATGCCCGATTCCCGTTCCGGAAGTACTGATCCCGGATGAATCATAGAGTTTTACCAGTAACACCGGATTCTCATGAGTCAGTCCCCCGTTAAGAAATGTAGAATCATTGAGGTAAGGTTGTATCTGTGGCCCTGTATTATCGGTAATAATAGTGCCGGCAGCCCCGCCAATAGACAGTTCGGTGTTCACACCATTGGCATCGCTGATGCTATCTTCCGCATATAAACTGATCCGCGCTTTGCCCGGCTGGTAGGTAATGTCTTTGGGAACGATAAACGAAAAACTGAAACGGCCATTGGTAACCGTTGCCATTCCTTTATAGAGAATATTGGTCTGCTGGTTATAAGAAGTTACTTTACTCGCAGGATCGTTACCCCTTGTTTTTACAGCCTGTTCTTTATCATACACTGTTGGCAAAACCCTTCCGTTAAACCCAGACAGAATATTCCCCTGTTCATCCGTAACCTCACCCGTAAACGTATATTTCTGCAATGCCCGCAAGGTATCTGCACCAGCGATCGGCGCTCCGTTCATCGTGGTTAAACGAACCCGTCCTTCGGGGAAAGCCAGCCGCATAGCAGGGTCTCCCAGTAAAGTAAACTTGCGGTTATTCAACAAATCGCCGGTGGTGAGAGAGGTGTAATTTTTTGCCTGTTGTACTGATTCGCCCAAAGTCAGGTATTGCCCGTTTGATAAAGGTTTCAGCGCTATCCGCAGGTAATTCTCATTCATCTGCCGGTTGCTGTAGGCAAATACCAGCCTGGTGGTGGTGAGCAATGCAATGGCACCGTTCTGGCTGCCGGTAAGAATGCCCATCCCCAATGAATTTTTAGAAGGATCATCATGAGGGGCAAAATCGCAACTGGCGGTAATGAAGAGTGGCAATTTATCCGGGTTATTAAACCGGTTCAGCTCTTCCTGCGTCAGAACCGCTTCATCGGCCAGTCGCTGGTAACTGCCATGCCCGCTGTAATTAACGATAAGTGCACCATTGAACACCTGATTAACGATCGCATCGTTCACCGCCGGGTACCTGGCCCCACTGCTGCTGCTTACTACCGGAAAAGCATCCAGGTAAATTTTACCTTGGTTCTGCAAAGGGTTGGATGTCGCTGCCGTGGCGGCAATCGCTTCCGCATCTTCGAGGTGCAGGTTCTGGTCCTTATCATCTGCCACAAAAACCGTTTGGTTACGCCATACCCCCATACCGGCAGCCGCATGATAGCGGATGATCTTATCTACCATGGTCCGGGCCTCAGCCACATTACGCGCCGGGATTCTTCCTATCCCCAGGTCAAGCGTGGTTTTAGGATCATTCCCGTTGATATCATCCCCATCCTTCAGCATGCCGAAAAAGTCATCGGAGGTATAGGAGAACAACGGATCCAGCGAATTAACGGATTCATAACCCGGCACCAGGTTACTGTTGCCCGGCACCCGGTTGCGGTAATCGTAAGAAGCAGTTCCGAATAACAGCAGATAACGCGGTCTTTTGGCAAGGTCCGTACCAGCGCGGTCATAGAACATCTTTACAAAGTCGCGTAAGGCCGTAGGGTCTGGCTGCCCCCCGGAAAATTCCTGGTATACCTGTTCCGCGGTGGCTACCACCATTCGGTACCCGTTTTTCTGCTGGCGAAAAGCCGCCAGTCGCTGGGCTTCTGTCTGTAAGGAACTATGCGTGAGGATGATATAATCTACCGTGCCGGTACCGTGCAGGTCCTGGTTAGCTTGTTTGCCAAGAGCGATGGGGTGCAGCAGGTTGGTGGCAGTAAAAGCCACATACTCCCGCAGGCGGGAAACATAATTGTTAAATAGGGTTTGCGTGGCATTGCTGCTTACCATCATCGCCTGCGGCTGCAGCGGATCGGTCACTTCCCATACCATCAGACCGGAACCGGTATGGGAGATAGCGAAACTAGCTATGGCGCCGGGTTGCACCGAGGCCCAGTCGCGGAAAAAAAGCTGGTTACCGGCCGTAGTAGCAAGTGCCCTCCGCCCCTGCAATTCAAACCAGTTCAGCCAGCCCTGGCTGCCAGCGGTTACAGGTGTGTAGTCAAAAGTTACAGCAAGACTATTGGAAGAAACCGATACCTGGCTTTTCTGCGAAGAAGCAGTGGCTATCGGATCCAGAAAATTACCACTGACACCGGGAAGATTGACAGACTGCGCGATTTGCCCATTCAGCTTCACAGAGAAACTGCTGTTGGCACCTACAGAACGTGCCGCCAGATCGGTTACCAGGCTTACGGGCTGCGTAGGCACCAGTCCCGGCCAATCTACCGTGAATGTGCGGCGGCTGCTGCCACCCAGGTTGGTATTGAACACTTCCCCATACCATTCTTTTCCGCTGTTAAGCAGGTTTACCAGGTCGTTCTCATAAAAATAGCGTTCCTGGTAACTATTTACAGCCAGTGTGGGGTTGGTAGCCGGTGCCGGCCGGGATATTCTCTTCCCGTTACCACCAATCGTAATAAAATAATAAGCGGTATCCGTGTACAGGTTTTTCTGGTGTCTGAACCCCTGGTTAACACTGTCTTTTAACCAGCGATGCGGGCCCGGGGCATAAAAAAGAAAAAAATCATTGCCATTAAAGATCCCGTCTCCCCCATCGTTCATGTCTATCGGGTTTTCAAAGAGGTCATCCGGGCGGGCGCTGGCATTGTTCTCATCCACCATGGCACCACCATTGCCGTACAAACGGATCGCTGATGAGGAAAGATTTGTCGTAGTAATACCCAATGTGGTCAGTAGCGGAACATCTACTTTGTATACCCCTTCCTGTTTAATTCCTATGCGGTACCAATTACCGGTGGCCAATACAGAATGAGATGCATAGGCCCGCTGGGCAGAAGAACTGGTACCCACCAACAGCAGAAAACTATTTACCAAGACAAATACCCGCAGGTTCATAAGAAATGGAAGATCGTACAATTAATGAGGCAGCGATAGGCCTGTGTAACGAATCAGGTTTAAAATTAGGCTTTTGCTAACACCAAAGCAGGTGTTCTGACAAGCCGATTAACCAAAATCTTATATATTCGCATAGACGTATCTTAGAGAAACCCATATTCCAAATTCAATCTATTGACATGCAGTTATTGAAAACAACCAGAAATCTAGTATTGCTTCTGGCAGTGGCAGGTTCTGTGGCCTCCTGTAGTATGCTGAAGAAAAAGAAGGAGAAGTCTACAGCAACCGGTTGGAATTACAACGATAAAGACCAGGGTAACTTTGCTGTTGCCAAACCCCAGGATGTGAAGACCGCCCCGGGACTGGTATTTGTGCAGGGAGGTACTTTTACCATGGGTGCCGCACAGGAAGATGTGATGGGCGACTGGAACAATATCCCCCGCCGTATCACTGTTAACTCCTTTTTCATTGATAAGACCGAAGTGGCCAACGTACACTACCGCGAGTACCTGTACTGGCTGGAGAATGTATTCGGACAGGCGGGTATGGACTCTGTTGTAGACCAGGCCAAACCCGATACCCTGGTGTGGAGAAGTGAGTTGGCTTTTAATGAACCTTATGTTGAGTATTATTTCCGCCACCCTTCTTATAACTATTACCCGGTAGTAGGTGTAAGCTGGAAACAGGCCAATGAATATTGTATCTGGCGCACAGACCGCGTAAACGAACTGACCCTGATGAACAAAGGGTTCCTGGACAAACGCAGCCAGATCAAAAAAGAGCTGAATGGTGCCGGACAGGACAACTTTAACAGCAAAGCCTATATCATGGGCGAGTACCAGGCAACCCCTGGTAAGGAAGCCACTTCCAAAAGCAATCCGCTGAAAGATGCCCAGGGCAGACCCCGTACAACGGTGAAATTTGAAGACGGGATCCTTTTCGGAGATTACCGTTTGCCAACAGAAGCGGAGTGGGAATATGCTGCCTATGGATTTATCATGCAGAACCCCCAGCGGAAGCAGAAAGGTAATTCCCGCGGAGAAGAAGTGATCTCCAACAAACAGATCTATGCCTGGAAGAATGACGGTTTCGACAATATCCGTTACACCAAGAAAAGTACCTTCCAGGGTGCTTTCTTAGCCAACTTTAAACGTGGCGCGGGTGACAATATGGGTGTGGCGGGTGGTTTGAACGATAATGCCGCTATCCCTGCAGAAGTAACTTCATTCATTCCCAACGGATTTGGCTTATACAATATGAGTGGAAACGTGAATGAGTGGGTGATGGATGTGTACCGCCCGGTCACCAATGATGGGGAAGATGATTTCAACCCCTACCGTGGTAACGTTTTCAAAAAGGTAGACATGAGCGGTGGTGCAGGTAACCTGCGGGATGACAAGGGCCGTATCAAAATGGTTCCTGAAGATGATTCAGCCCTGCGCAGCCGCAGAAACTACCAGAAATCTTATGCCACCAACTTCCTGGATGGAGACTCTACCAGTAATGTACTGTACAATTACGGTATCACTACCCTGGTATCTGATAAATCAAGGGTGTATAAAGGTGGTAGCTGGAACGACAGGGCCTACTGGCTCAGTCCAGGTGCACGCCGCTTCCTCGAGGAAGACCTGAGTACCAATACACTCGGTTTCCGTTGTGCTATGAACCACTACGGTGCACCTGAATCCACTTCCAAAAAATCACAGACCGGTACGTTCTTCCCGAACCGCCGCAATAAACGCTGATCACTTATCACTGATTTCACTGAATAAGGTATGATACCACAGTTCAGAGTAAATCATATCTTATTCAGTGAAATTAACGATAAGGAAAAGGTAGAAATACAGCAAAAGCCATCTCTGCAAAGGGATGGCTTTTTATTTAATGAGTGGATGATAGAATGAGTGAATGGTTTGAACGGAGTACATATGCTGAATACCGTCATTTCGAACGAGGAGGAACGACGAGGGAGAAATCTCATGGCGATGTACAGAATTCTTCCGTTGCGGAATCTTTACAGTGAGTGAATGATAGAATGAGTTAATCTTTTATTGGGTGGGTATTGAATGCATTGGTAGCATAAAACCAAAATATCAATAGAAGACCTCAAATAAACTACTTCCACAACATTTACATAGAAGAGCGCGCTGGCAAGGCAAAGAAAGTAAATAGAGGTCCAAAGTAATCAACCACTAAAGGATGCCTTCTAAACAACCCACAGCTATGAATCCACAATTACAAAATATACTTCGAAGAGTGGGCGGCACAGTAAAAAATGCGGAGTCATGCCTTGTGAAATACAATGAATGAATATTATCTCACAAGGATTGAATAAGTTTGATAAAAATATACCTGTGAGTATAGCTGATTTATACAAAATTTTCAAGCAGTACCCTTCTGTGGAAACAGATACGCGAAAACTGAAACAGGGGGATCTTTTTTTTGCATTGAAGGGACCCAACTTTAATGGCAACCTCTTTGCCAAACAGGCACTGGAAGCAGGGGCTGCTTATGCAGTGGTGGATGAAGACGTGGATCCGGCAGACAACCGGTTGATCAGGGTGGCAGACACCTTACAGGCTTTACAGGAGCTGGCCCATTACCACCGCAAACAATTCTCTATCCCTTTTATCGGCATTACCGGCAGCAATGGAAAAACCACCAGCAAGGAACTGATTTACGCCGTGCTGGCTGCTCACTACAAAACCTATACTACCCAGGGTAATCTGAATAACCATATCGGTGTGCCACTTACGCTATTGCGGGTTCAGCCAGATGCGCAGATGGCCGTGATAGAAATGGGTGCCAATCACCAGAAAGAAATTGAAAGCTATTGTGTTTACACGGAACCTACGCATGGAGTGATCACCAATTGCGGCAAAGCCCACCTGGAAGGTTTTGGCGGCGTGGAAGGGGTACGAAAAGGCAAGGGGGAGTTGTATAATTTTCTATCGGCGCATAACGGCACTGCGTTTGTGTATGCCGACTATGACTACCTGAAACCTATGAGCAGCGCGGTAAAACACATCGTGCAATACGGCCAGCAGGAAGGACTGGTGCAGGGAACCGTTCACGCCAATGAACCTTTTCTGGAAGTGATGATACAACAAGGTTTTGAAAAGCCCACTATTATCAAAACACAACTGGTGGGTGATTATAACCTGCCCAATATTCTTTGCGCCGTAGTGATCGGAAAATATTTTTCGGTGCCGGAAGCAAAAATCAAAGCAGCTATCGAACAGTATGCCCCTTCCAACAGCCGTTCGCAATTGGTGCAGAGAGGAACCAACCGTATTGTACTGGATGCCTATAATGCCAACCCTACGAGCATGAGGGCAGCCATCGAAAACTTTGCCAAACTACAGGCAGCCAACAAAGTGCTGATGCTGGGCGGCATGATGGAACTGGGCGAGGAGAGTGTGGCCGAGCACGAAGGCATTGTAGCCCTCATCAAACAATACCAATGGAAAAACGTGGTATTGGTAGGCGGTGATTTTGCCAAAATCGCTCATGGCTTCACTTTTTTCCCTGATGCAACCGCAGCAGGCAACTGGTTCAAGGAACAGGGTTTTGAACATACACAGTTCCTGATCAAGGGCTCCAGAAGTATGCAAATGGAGAGAATTCTCGGGTAAGGCAAGTGTGAGTAGTGAGTAGGTAGGGTGAGTTAGCATGTAGTTACTCATTCCCTTCCCCCTCTCACCACTCACTATTCACGATAATAAGTACCTTTGCAGCTGAATCAACAGAAAGTATATGCCGGAGAATAAGAAAAGAAGGTTTTACCTCACCAGTGTACTCAGCAACCGTTGTCCCAGGTGCCGCGAGGGAAAAGTCTTCGACAAGGACAGTGCCTACCAGAAAAACAGCAGTCACATGCATAAGAACTGCCCTGTTTGCGGACAACCCACAGAAATTGAAGTTGGCTTTTATTACGGAACAGGCTATGTTAGTTACGCTTTGAGTATTGCGGTACTCACAGCCAGTTTTGTAGCATGGAAAGTATTGATCGGTGTTACTTTTTCTATCGACGATAACCGGATTTTTTACTGGATGGGATTTGCTTTCCTCCTCCTGTTTATCCTGCAACCGGTATTAATGCGTTTGTCGAGGGTATTATGGCTGAGCTGGTTTGTAAAGTATGATCCGGAATGGGAGAAACATCCCATTGCGAAACCGGAAAGAATTGTACCTGAGCAAATGAATAACTGGTAACACATGATAGCGACATAAAAAAAGCGGAAGAAATCTTCCGCTTTTTTTATGTCGCTCTATCTGATACGAGATTATAAATTAACGAATCTTGTCCAGCCTCTCCACCAATTGGCATCTACACCCGCTGCATCACAGGCTCCGCGGAATTTAACCACCGTAAGGCCAGCGAGTTTAGGATCTGTGAAGCTGGCACCTACCAGGATAGGCTGGTAACCGCCGCTTCCACCAAATGGCAGAAAATCCGGTACAGCGTAACTGAATGGCGCAATCATTTTAGCATCAGACACATTGGTCAGAACGGTATTACCCATGAAGCTGGCAGAAAAACGGTTCTGTAATGAATCCCTGTTCCAAAGACTGGTATTGGCCGTAGATGCAATAAAGGCATAAGAACTGATATCAGTTCCGGAAACGGGTCCGCAACCTGCAATGGTATTATTTCTGAAACGTACCGTACTATCCTGGATATTCAGCTCCATCGCGCGGCCATTTCTTGAATCCACCAGAATACCTTGCGGCCAACCCAGGAAAACAGAATTGAAAATAGAGATCCCTGTATTACGTCTGATATGTGCCCCAGCGAGGTATAAGCTGTTACCGGCGTTAGCCAATGTGGCTCTTGGCCCGATCACAGTCATATTGCTGAATACGGCCCTTGTTTGCGGTGTATTCAGTGAACCACTTGGGTCGTTATCGCTTTCAAACGCTTCACTTCTTGAGATATCGGCAATAGTGGAATCACGCAGTGCGATACCGAACTGTACTTTACCGCTGTAGCCATTATCAGTATCAAAATCATCATCCTGTGTTTTGTAAGTGATCAGGTGTTTACAGTTAACTGTTCCACCAAACCACTCAAACGCATCATCTTTTGCATAAGTAATCTGCACATAATCAATCAATGTTTTTCTACCCACAGCACCCATGGTCAGACTGTTGATCTCTTTATCGGGCTGATAAGCATAACCGGCATATTCGATACGCACGTAACGGAGCACACCAGAACTGTCGTCATCGTTAGGGGTAGCACCACCACCACAAACACCATCACCAAAAGAGTTATCAATACCACCTTCGATCTGCAGTGTACCAGCACCGCCGCCGGTTCCGGTATAAGTAGCATTTACGCTGGCTTTACCCAGCAATACAATTCCACCCCAGTCGCCTGAACGTGGTACGGGTGAGTTGGAAGTAAATACGATCGGGTTATCCTGTGTAGCATCAGCTACCAGCTTTGCACCACGGGTAATCACCAGTGCCGCTACGTTGGCACCCTGGTAATCGCCTTTCACAGTAACACCTGGCTCCACTTTCATGGTAGCGTTGTTTACCATGTAAACAATTCCACTTAAGATGTAATTATTACCTGCACGGAGAACAGTGTCTTTATCAATTCTTCCTTTCAGGGTAATGGTTTGTCCGCCGGTTGCAGGCGGATTGGTAACAACGGTTGTTGTACCGCCATCCATTTCAACTTTCCGACAACTGGTAATGAATAAACCTGCCAGCGCAGTTACCAGAACGATTGACTTTTTCATGATGTATTTGTTTATACTTTTTGTAATGGTGTAGTTGTTATAAAGAATAGCCGAATGTGATACCGATATTGGTTCCCGACCTGCGACTCAGCCTGAAAGGATCTGTTGCTTTGTTCAGGCTGGTATTGCCATCCGGGTTCTGATAGAAGTAAAGTGTGTTGTTCAGGATGTCCTGGATATTCAGTTTCAGTTCTGCTTTGTTCTTAGCCAGTTTTTTGGTTAACTGGAAATCGAATACAGGTCTGGATGACTCATAGATATCCGGCTGATCCAGGCTACCCACAAAAGTTACCCTTCTGCCGATCTGGTTGTAGAGAATAGTGGCTGTTAAACCGGATTTCTCCAGGTCATACATCAGTGATACGTTTACGAGATAAGGGGATTGGCCCTGCAACGGTCTGTCGAGGAACAGCTGCGTATCTTTTACCCGGCTGTAGATATAGGATCCATTGGCCTGGAAAGTGAAATTTTTGAAAGCTTCGGAGAAGTCCAGTTTTTTACGGAACTCCAGTTCAAATCCATAAGCATCTGCTGCGTCAGGGTTGGCGAAGTTGAATACGCTGGAACCGCCCTGGCCAAAGTTGTAGATCATCTCGATCGGTTTGTCGAAATGTTTGTAGAACAGGCCGGCAGTAAATACTTCACCCGACTTAGGATACAATTCATACCGCAGATCAAAGTTGGAGATCTTGGTTCGCTGAATAGTAGGTAAGCCCTGCACAGCAGCGTTCAGTTCAAAATCGTAGTACTGGAAGGTAGCCAGTTCCCGGAACTCGGGTCTCACTACGGTTTGTGAAGCGGAGAAACGGAGATTGGTCTGGTTGTTCAGCTTATACGTAGCATTCAGACCCGGCAGATAATCCCTGACTACACCGCGGTTATATCTTGGATCAGAAACTTTGGTGCTACCTACCAATTGGTCATAGTCTTCCATTCTCACACCCCAGATCACCCGCAATTTGGGTCCGAACTGGTTATCGAACTGCAGATAGGCGGCATTCAGAATAGTATTACCGATATAACGGTACAGGTTTCCTTTAATGGCATCAAATGCAAGCTGGTTACTGGTAACAGAACCATCCCCAAAATTGCTCGCGGCAAAAATGGCTTCGGGGCCCTGTAAACGGATGGCCGCATTATCCCTGGGCAGATAAATGGAGAAAGGTTTTGCATCAAACAAACGGTCTTTCACCTGCAGCATATAACCGGCTTTCAGGGTTTGTTTGGCACCCAATGCATCAAACGTGTAAGCCAGATCAACTCCTCCCGAATAAATATAATCGCTCAGGTTCTGGTAAAAACGGTTACCACTTTTCTGAGATAATACGTTTGACAATACGGCTGTGTAAGGATTGGAAGCCGCTGCATTATTTTTCAGGTAATACAACCTGCGCTGGTCAGGGATATAACCATCCAGCAAAGTGAAGGATCCGTTCCATTTCAGCTTCAGTACATTCGGTTTCAGGTTATGCTCGCCACTGATCTGTGAGTTCCAGAAAGTGTTCTGTTTGAATCCGAACTCGTAGCCACGGGCGCTATCAAGTAAGGCATTGTAGTTATTTTCCAGACCTGTTCTGAGCGTAGTATAATCGCTCGCATTGATATTGAACAGGGTTTTGGCAGAGATCTTATTGTTGTTATCGAACTGGTAAGCCAGGTTACCGATCGCACCCCATAAGATATCGGTGCTGTATTTATCATCCACAAAACTGAAATCGGGTGTAAATGTTCCGTTACCGATAAAGTTGAACCCACTGTTGGTTCCTTTCTGGTAACGGGCCGAGCGGTTATAGGTTAATCCGAAGATTCCGCCCAGTTTACTGCTTCCCTTTGTATTGGCTGTAAAACCACCACTTAGCTGGATCTGTCCGTTAAAGCGGTTCAGGCCATTGGTTTTGTTGGCGGTCCAGTTGTTTTCGAACTGGCTTCCGATAGCGGTTTTCTGTTCGCTGCTCAATGCATCAAACACCGATTTGGTGGTGTAACTGCCCGGCAGGCTGCGGGTACCATCGTCGATACCGAGGTAGTCTGTTTTTCCACCTTTGTATTCGTAAAAATCATGGCCGATCACCTGGCTATTGAAGCCGGTTCCCACAGAAATATTGAAGAAATTTTTAGAAGGGATATCGCGTGTATTCACCTGGATCAGGCCACCCGCCCATTCACCCGGCAGTTCCGGCACAAAGGCTTTGTTGATCACGATATTATCGATCATGTTAGAAGGGATCAGATCGAAAGAGAAAGCTTTCCTATCCGGCTCTGTACTACCGAGCTGAACGCCGTTTAACATGGCCAGGTTATAACGCTCGGCCAAACCACGAACGATCAGGAATTTACCGTCCTGGATACTGGCACCCGGTGTTCTTTTCAGTACCTCACCGGTGTTTTTATCAGGAGAACGTCTGATGGCTTCTGCAGAGATCACAGAAGCAACCGTATTGGTATTTTTCTGGTAAGCGATCAGTGCATTCACGGTTTCACCTTTGGCACCGGCAGATCTGCTGGCACTGGCCGTAACGGTAACAGCCTGTAAGGCTTTGCCTGATTCTTCCAGTAACACATTCAGGAACTCTTCGCCATCGGCTTTGGCTACGCTGATGTCTTCGATGGTTTTGTCTTTGTAACCGATATAGGAAAGAACAATGGTATATTTTTTACCGGCTTCTACCGACAAAGTGAATCTGCCCTCTACGTCTGATCTCGTCATACCACTGGCAGCTCCGGATATTTTAATGGTTACACCCGCCAAACCTTCATTTCGCGCATTGGTAACCTTTCCGGAAACCCTTGCTTTTTGGGCAGCGGCCTGGAAGGCGAGAAAAATCAGTAAAAAGAGAGGTAATAATTTCTTCACAACAAGGTCTGTTTTATTGTTGCAAAGGTGGTTTCGGTATGTTACGTAATTGTTACCGCAAGGTTACCTGCGTGTTAACAAAGAGCTGAAAGGCCTGTTTCTGCAGGTTTTCATATTCAAATTGCAATAATTTATTATGCTTCAATGTCCTTATGATACGCCAGACTACTTGTTGACTATTTAAAACGGGAATCCTTATTGACAAACAATAACTTAGTTATATTGTATAATAATAATATAAAAAATAGACCGTCAATCTTCCACCAAACTGCTAAGTTTCCATTATACAGATCATGAACATGACCCAATAAAGGAGCAGACTATTGGGAGTAGGCCCCGCCACTTGTAACCCCCGTTTTTGTGTACGTGTTTCACAGGATAAAAAGTCAAAAAATCCTTTGAATACAGCTACCTGGTTTTTGACCTGCTATTTAAGTAAGTAACAAGCTTCGTGAAGACGAAAGTTTGCAACCGGGAGAGTGAAGCTCATAGCCGCCGCTTTTATTCTTAACACAAAGAACACCCCCTGTTCATGTCTTGACCTGAAGGGGAATCTCAACAAGAATCTCACAACCTCTGCCTATTGCTGAATTCAGGGTAAAATTTCCTGAACATATTTTAGCCCGTTTCTTCATATTGGATAACCCAATACCATCTCTGGTTAATCTTGTATTGAATCCCTGACCATTATCAGATATTCTCATTATAATACTTTTATCCGAAACTTTTACAGATACCTGTATTAGATTTGCTTTTGAATATTTAATAATATTATTTACCTGCTCCTGCAAGATTCTATATAAATTTTCTTGGGTATCAGTATTAATTTTATCAGTCCCAAATTCATCAAACCGAAAGTCAATTTGAAATTGATCGTTAACATTTATATTTTGCAGCAAATTAAAAATAAGCGTTTTTAAAGAACAGCCCTCAACAGTTACAGGGGCAAGGCGGTGAGATAATTTCCGCGTTTCATTAATAGCGATTTGAATATTCTTTTGGGCTTTTTCAATGAAAGCCTGTATGCTTTCCGGTTTTTTATTCTTTGTTGCCTCAAGGTACATTTGCGTTCCGGCCAGGATCTGGTTAATGTTATCATGCAACTCCCTTCCGATATAATTTCTTTCATTTTCTTGGGCTTCAATAGTTGCTTTTGCCAATCGTATCTCTTCTTCCCGTTGCCATGTAATATCCTGCATAGCTCCTATCATCCGTACAGGTTGCCCTTCACTATTATACATCACAAAAGCTCTGTCAAAAACATACTTCACAGATTTATCGGCACATATAAACCGATATTCGATCTGCAGGTTCTCTAATTTATTTTCAAATATTTCACTAACCGCATCAGACACTCTTTTAATATCATCAGGATGCATTTTATCTTCCCATGAAGCAATAACATCATGATATGTATCCGTTTTATATCCAAATACTTTAAAAAAATTGGCGTTATACTGAATTCTATTTTTGAGTATATTCCAATCCCATAAAGTATCACTTGTTGCTTTGAATATAATTTCGTGCAATTCATTAACCAGTTTTACTTCGGCAATCGCTTTTTTATGCTTGGTAATATTTTTCGAAAAAAAAGTCACCCCGTCTTCTGAAGGATAGATTTTGACATACTCCCACATGTCCAGGGGCGCATAATAGTCTTCCAGTTCAAGACTAATGCCACTTTGCTTAGCCTCTTTACATTTTTCCCAAATTACAGTTTCAACAAACTCGGGGTGAACATCCCATATAGCCTTACCAATAATTTCATCCCTTGGCTTTGTTTGAGCAGCCATGGCCGCATCATTCAAAAAAACATATCGCCAGTCATTATCAAAAATGATGATGTTATCATTTATTCGATTTAATGCGCTGTTTTTTTCTTTATTAAGTTTTTCTATCAGCGCATTGGCTTTTTTATTCTCTGTAATATCCTTCCGTATGGCCAGGTATTGATATGGTTTACCTGCTGCGTTAAGGAAGGGGACAATAGTGGAGTCAACCCAATATAATGAGCCATCTTTGGCTTTGTTACAAAACTCGCCCTTCCAAACATTTCCCTGGGCAATAGTTGTCCATACCTTTTTTATAAATTCCTTAGAATGGAAACCAGAACTGATTATCCGATGATCTTTTCCTATCAACTCTTCTGCAGAATACTTGGATATCCTGCAGAAATTATCGTTAACGTACAGAATAATACCCTTTTGATCAGTGATTGCAACAATAGAAGAAATATCCAATGCCAGCTTATAATCAGCAATCTCTTTTTCGTTTCTGATTTTATCAGGAACTGGGACTGAGTTATTTTTACAATTTCCCATAGAGGTAAATTATTAAAATATATTTCAACTTTGATGTCTCATTCGGAAAGCACATTTAATGTATTATGGATGCAGCCTGATATGCCCCGGTTTCGCTCCTGAAATGTATTGCCAAAATGCAAATCAGATATATTCAGTTGCTTATCTGTAGAGCATATTCTCACTGGGTCACAAGTTGAATTATTTTTTTAATCAGCACTTCCGGCTCAAACGGCTTTGATACATAGTCATTCATGCCCATTTGTAAACATCGTTCCTTTTCTCCGGTCATTGCATGAGCTGTCAAAGCTATAATAGGCACATTCAATTTCATTTCTCCTCTTATATATGAGGCTGTCTGGTATCCATCCATTTCCGGCATTTGCATATCCAGCAACAAAATATGATAGTTGGTTTCTTTAAGCAATTCAATCGCAATTTTTCCATTCAAAGCGATATCCGGTATTATATTGTATTGTTTGAAAACAGCTTTCATAAGCAACACATTCAATTCATTATCTTCAGCTACCAAAATTTTGAGGTAACCAAAATCTTTTGCCCCTGGTTGTAAATTATCGCCTGTAGTAATCGTAATTACTTTCTCTCTGTTCATTTTAAAAGGTATTGAAAACACGAATTGCGAACCTACCCCAGATTCACTTTGAACAGATATTTCACCATTCTGCAATTCAACTAATTTTTTCACAATACTTAACCCCAATCCAGTACCGCCATACTTTCTTGTTGTGTAGTTTTCCGCCTGCTTAAACCGGTCAAAGATTATATCCAATTTATCTTCGGTCATTCCTATACCGGTATCAGAAATCCTGAATTCAATTCTAACAAAATCGTTGTCGTAATTCAGAACCCTGGCATTAACTGATACCTGGCCATAATTGGTAAATTTTATAGCGTTGCTAACCAAATTAACGATGATCTGCGTAAGTCTTGTTGTATCTCCATAGACAACATAAGGGATATCCGCTTCGCAGGTAAATGAAAGTACTATGTTTTTCATTTGGGCTTTTGGTCTGAACAAAACATCAATAGACTTACATAGACCCAAAATATCGAGTGGGTACATTTCAAAAGTCATCATTCCGGATTCTATTTTCGCCAAATCGAGTATATCATTAATGATATTAAGAAGATTTTCTCCGGCGATCTTGATTGAATTAACGTACTCCAGTTCCTCCTCTCCTCGCAATTTATGTGCAATCAAATCAGTAAAGCCTAAAATGGCATTCATGGGTGTGCGGATCTCATGGCTCATGTTTGCGAGGAACTCGTCCTTAATGCGATTGGTTTTTTCAGCCAGTTCCTTTGCTTTCTCCAATGCTTCTTTTTGCTTTCGCTCACTTATATCCACTATCGTAGCAAATGCCAATTTTTGCTCATTATTCTGAAAATAATTTAACCCTATTTCAACAGGGAATATTTTCCCGCTCTTTTTGAGTCCATACAGATCCCTGCCTGCACCCATCGATCTAATTTCGGGGTTCAAAAAATAGGAATCCCGCATGTTAGCATGATTCACGTTTGTTTCTTTTGGAATCAGCATTTCGATTTTTTTCCCAACCAGCTCAGCAGCATTATATTCAAATAACTCCTCGCATTTCGGGTTTATAAAAATGATGGATCCTTCTTGATTAACCAATATTATTCCCGAAGGGGAAGCATTAATCATCATTTGACAGATCTCCTTTTCAAGAGAAAATGTAGTATTCGTCATAATTGGGGGGGGGTATAGTTGTATTCTATTTATAAATATCTTTTAGACTTTGTTCATCGCATATATTTATTCCTCTATTTGTAATCGTTATCATTTTCATGGCCTTCATACTCGCCAAAATCCTGGATGTTGTTTCCCTTGTTGTACTGCTCATGGTAGCTAACTCATTAACTTTAATATTGAATGAAGCCTTTTTGCTTATTTCAAACAATGTTAATAGAGAACGCGCTATTCTTACATTTGCCTTTTCAGTGCCCAATGTGATTAAATGGCAAACCAATCCGTTTATGAAATGATTATACTGAAACGAAAAAAATGAGCAGGCTTCTTTATTGTTTTTGATTAGATGGAACATCAAACTTGAAGTAACTGTGCAACAGGTAGTGTCTGAAACACAAAGTGCAGTAGAATTATAGGTAACATTATATCCAATGGATTCCAAGCCAATTATTGAACCGCTTTTTTTTAAAACGAGGAAAAATGGATTCTCTACATTAATTTCCTTTGAAAGGCTTACGCCACCATCAAGGATAAAAAAGCAGGAGGTAGCAGAACGGCCTTCTTTATAGATAGTTTCCTTTTTTGTATACTTCTTTACTACTTTTTTTTCATTTAATAACTCCCTCTCTTCTTCTTTTAGTACTTCATAAATGCAATTTATTTTATAAGTACAATACTTACAATCAAATTGGGGGAAATTAGAC
>Ga0255338_1003407_pt1 | contig 19214 bp, 20 predicted proteins | sample MeOH1_35cm_T4_19_FD_203715 | JGI IMG/M metagenome (GOLD analysis project Ga0255338, IMG submission 203715) | Sandy soil microbial communities from University of British Columbia, Vancouver, Canada - MeOH1_35cm_T4_195 | ecosystem: Engineered > Artificial ecosystem > Sand microcosm > Unclassified ...
GCGCCGCCCGTGGGTTGCCACCGCTGGATCCTGGTGGAGGAGGCCCACCGGCTCAACGAATCCAGCGGCAACATCCTGCTCAAGACGCTGGAGGAACCGCCCGCGGACACCCACTTCATCCTGGTGACGCACCGCCCCGAAGCCCTGCTCCAGACCATCCGCAGCCGCTGCGAGCGCATCCCCTTTGCCCCCCTCGGTCCGGAGGAGGCCTGGACCGTGGCTGTCCAGAATGGCTGGACCGAGGCCGACCATCCCCGCTGGACCGCCCTGGGGGAGGGGGGCCTGCGCTTCCTGGATGAGGTCGCCTTCCGCCGCGCCGAGGCCCAGGTGGAGGCCTGGCTCGCCCTGCTGGGGGGGCGCTCCTTCAGCGAGGTGGGCGGCCCCCTGCTGCCCGAGAAGGATTCCCCCCTGGCCCAGGGTGAGCAGCTGCGCCAGCCCCTGGAGTTGCTCCTGCGCCTGCTGGCGGACCTGGCGCGGATCCGCGTCGGCGAGGCCCCGGCGCTCGAACCCTGGCGGGGGACCCTGGAGCCCCTGGCAGCCCAGCCCCGGGACCTGAGGCCGCCCCAGGAGGCCGCCCTGGAATCCCTGCGCCACCTGCCCCGGAACCTCAGCCCCGAACCCCTCCTGCGGGAAGTGGGTCTTTCCCTTCAGGGCGCGTGATCCCCGTCACGGCCGACCCAGGTAAACTTGGTTCAGGAGTCACGACTCCTGAACCGGAGCCCACCATGTCCGAACCCCTCTACGGCCACGACCTGCTGTCCCTGCTGATGGAAAAGGGCGGGAGCTGCCGCCTGGAGGAGCTGCGCGCCGCCTCCGTCGCCGCCCACGGCGCCGCGGCCACCTATGGCAACTGCCATGGGGACACCTTCGATTTTGACGGCGTCATCGCCTTCCTGGGCAGCAAGGGCAAGATCCAGGTGGCTGGAGATACCGTGACGCTGGGCATGGCTCCCGCCTGCCAGCACTGACAGACCTGCTGAAGGTCGGAGATCCCGCCTGGGGCCGCCCTTCCCCAAGGGTTGCTAGGATCTCCAGGTGACCTTTCCCGTGGATCCCATGGAATCCCCCCAGGACGCCCCCATCCAGACCTTCGCTCCCAAGCGCTTCCTGCTGAGGCTGCAGGCCGGGGTCCTGGTCCTCAACCTCTTCGTCATCCTCATGGCGGGGATCTCCATCTACAAGGGCCTTCGGAACCGTCGGGACCAGGCCATCGCCACGGCCCAGAACCTGAGCCTGGTCCTCGACCGCTACGTGGCGGAGACCTTCAGCAAGGCCGACCTCGCCGTGCTGGCGGTGAAGGAGGAGGTCGAGCGGGTGGGCCTGGATTCCGCCCGGGCACGGCCGGATCTGGATGCTTTCATCCGCCGCCAGCATGAGCGGGTGCCGGAGCTGCTGGCCATCCGGACCACCGATGCCCAGGGCGTGGTGGATCACGGGAGCGGCGTGGGGTCGAATGCCAGCGTCAATCTGTCGGATCGCGAGCATTTCATCCGCCTCCGGGATGTTCCCGGGGCCGGTCTGGTGGTGTCCAAGCCCCTGATGGGAAGGCTCACGGGGACCTGGGTGATCGTCCTGGCCCGGCGTATCGAGCGTCCCGATCGCAGCTTCGCGGGGATGGCGCACGCGGTCATCTCCCTGGACCAATTCACCAAGGCCTTTTCAGCCCTGGATGTGGGGGCCCGCGGCTCCGTGGCCCTCCGGGACCTGGATCTGGGGCTGATCGCCCGCCATCCGGAGCCCGTGAGCGCCGGGACCGCCATCGGCCAGACATTCGTCTCCCCGGAGTTCATGGCCTTCGCCCAGTCCGGCCGCAGCATCGGCACCTACCGGGCCGTCACGCCCTTCGATCACATCCAGCGCACTTTTGCCATCCGCCGGGTGTCAGGGCACCCCTTCTTCATCCTGGTGGGTCTGGCCGACCGGGACTACCTGGCGGACTGGCGGCAGGACGTCGCCCTGGAGGTGCTGGAGGTGCTCCTCTTCACCTGCCTGATCCTGGCCGCTTCCTGGATGGTGCGTCGGGCCTGGGTCCGGCAGCAGGCCGTCCAGGCGCGCCTGGAGGCCTTGCTCGCCGAGGTGAGGACCCTGGGCGGCATGCTACCCATCTGCAGCCACTGCAAGAAGATTCGCGATGACAAGGGCTACTGGAACCAGATCGAGGCCTACCTGAATGAGCACACCGACGCCGAGTTCACCCACGGCATCTGCCCCGACTGCGCGAAGGAGGTCTTCCCCAAATCCGGGAAGCACACGGCCATTTAGGCCACGCTCCGGCCTCCCCCGTCTCCGCCCTACACTGTTCCGGGAGCCTCCATGAAACTGCTGCGCATCAACCACCTGGGCATCGCGACGCCGGGCCTGGACGAGGCCATGGCCCGCATGGCGCGGCTCTTCGACATGGCCGCGAACCACACCGAAGTGGTGGCGGAGCAGAAGGTGAAGACCGCCTTTTTCCCCGTGGGTGAAAGCACCCTGGAGTTCCTGGAGAGCACCGATCCTGAAGGCCCCATCGGGAAGTTCCTGGCGAAGCGCGGCCCCGGCATCCACCACGTCTGCTTCGAAGTGGACGATATCGACGCCGCCGTGGCCCAGCTCCTCGCCAAGGGTGTGCGCATGATCGACCAGGCCCCGCGGAACGGCGCCCACGGCTGCCGCGTGGCCTTCATCCACCCGGCGGAGACGGGCGGGGTGCTGATGGAGCTGAGCCAGGGGGTGTGACCGTCTCTTCCACGGCATCCAGGCGTCCCACGTCCAGTTCGGTCATGCCGTCCGCCGTCGCGAAGATCATGGGCTTGAACCGGGCTCCCCACTGGACCTCCTCGGCGGTGTAGGACGTCCGGGCGTAGATGGTCTGCGAGAAGGTGTCGTCGAACGCCTTGATGAGGACGATGAATTCGGCCTTGGCCATGCGGAGGTCTTCGGAGGTCATGCCCTGGAGGGGGCTCCCCTCGTTGATGGGGTGCACCACCGTCCAGTTGGACGGGAAGAGGTGGATCTTCGATCGCTCGAGCGACAGCAGGGTGTACCGGCGCATGCCGGATCCCGGGTCCTCGAAGGACAGGCTCACCGTGGCCTCCACTTCGATGAGCTGGTTGCTGCGCATGTTGACGAGGCGGAACATGAAGCCCGTGATCTGCCGGTAGGGGGCTACCACGGCTTTGGTGCTGAAGCGCAGGCAGGCCTGGGGCCGGGAGAACCGCCCATACAGGAGGCCCGTGGCCAGGGCGAAGCTGAGGAGGCCCAGGAGGGACTCCAGGGCTGCCACGGAACTGGCGAGGGTGCCCCTGGGGCTGATCTGCCCGTAGCCCACGGTGGTGAGCGTCTGGGCGCTGAAGAAGAAGGCATCCTCCAGCCGGCCCGGGAGCGACTCGCCGCCCAGCCGGATGAAGTGCTCCATCCCGATGCCCAGGTAGACGAGGGCGAACAGGGCGTTGGTGAGCAGGAAGGCCAGGAACAGGAGCCCCAGGAAGGGGCCCCAGCCCATGGTGATGAGGTGGTGGTACAGGTCGTAGGCCCGGAAGCGGGGAAGGCCCAGGCGCCGCACATTGAAGGAACCGTCCTTGTTGACTCCTCGACCGGGGCCCGCCTGGAGGCCCAGGCCGAGGTCGTCATGGAGAGGGGTTCCGCGGAAGAGGGAGGCCATGGTGTCCTGCGAAGGAAGGGAAAGCCCAAAGTGTAGCGACAGAGAGCCGCTCCGCCAGACGGCGGGTCACATCTCCCTCACTTGCCGCTGGCGCGGAGCCGGTCAGCCCACCACGCCCAGGTAGCCCAGCCACAGCGCCCGTCCGAAGAACACCACAACCGGTGTGGCGAGCGCCAGAAAGCAGCCGAAGGGCAGCATGGTCTGGCCGCCGGAGCGCCGGGTGAGCATCAGGGGCACGCCCACGGCGGCGCCCAGGCCCGCGCCCAGGAAGAGGATCCCCAGCATGGGAGCCCAGCCCCAGAAGGCGCCCAGCCAGGCCAGCATCTTGAAGTCGCCCATACCCAGGCCGTCGGTCTTGCGGATGGCCTTGTAGACCAGGTTCAGCAGGGCGGGGGCGCCGTAGCCGATGGCCAGGCCCAGGAGGCTGGCCTGCCAGGTGACCGTGGGCTCGAAGCCGTGGTAGGCCGGGGCGGGCTGGAGGCCGTTGTGGAAGGCCAGGGCCTGGATGAGCGTGTCTCCGCGCCCCCAGGCTTTCAGCAGGGTCTCGGGCCAGGCCAGCTGGGGCAGGGCGCAGAGGACGCCCAGGACCATCAGGGGGAACTGGATCACATCCGGCAGGATCATTTCGGTGAAATCAGTGAAGAACAGCACCACCAGCGCGTAGGCGCAGATCACGGCCTTGAGCCAGATGAGCGTCCCGAAGGGGAAGAGCCAGTGGGCGCCGCCCAGGATCAGGCCGCCCAGCAGCTCCACCAGCGGGTAACGGAAGGGGATGCGCCAGCCACAGGCCGCGCATTTTCCCCGGAGCCACAGCCAGCCGAAGAGGGGCACGTTGTGCCAGGGCTTGATCTTCGCCTTGCAGGAAGGGCAGTGGCTGGCCTTCGTCACCACGTTGCGATCTTCCGGCGCCTCCTGGGGCAACCGGTGGATGAGCACGTTGGAGAACGAGCCCAGGAGCAGCCCGAAGGGGGCCAGGAACAGGCTCAGGATCCAGGGGGGCAGGTCCAGGAAGGGCATGTCTCCACGATAACGGGGACTTCCGGGCCGTTCGCGGCAGAATGGAAGGGAACACCCAGGAGTCTCTGTGTCCCGTTTGCTGCCCTGCCTCGTCCTCGCTGTCTCCCTGTCCGCCCAGGCGCCCGTCCCGGCGCCTCCAGCGCAGGTCCCCGCGCCCGCACCGGCGACCGCCCCCGTGCCCGTGGCCAAGCCGCGGGTGCAGCTGCTCACCAGTTACGGGCCCATCGTGGTGGAGCTGGAGCCGGAACTGGCGCCAAAGACTGTGGCCAATTTCCTCCAGTACGTGAAGGATGGCCACTACAAGGGCACCATCTTCCATCGCGTCATCGAGGGCTTCATGATCCAGGGGGGCGGTCTGCTGGAGAACCTGGACGAGAAGCCCATGCGGGCGCCCATCCTCAACGAGGCGCCCCAGACCTTCCAGGCCGGGCTGAAGAACACTCGGGGCACCCTCGCCATGGCGCGCACGGGCTCGCCCCACAGCGCCACCGCCCAGTTCTACATCAACACCGTGGACAACAAGGCCCTGGACCACCGGGATATGAGTGAAGATGGCTACGGCTACTGCGCCTTCGGCCGGGTGGTGGCGGGCATGGACGTGGTGGACAAGATCGAGAAGGTGAAGACCGAGTGGCGGAAGGGCCAGTCCGGGGTGCCCCAGTACCCCGTGCGGCTCAAGGACGCCGTCCTGTTGCCGCAGTAGGCATGCCCTCCCGCCCTTTCTTCCGTCCCCTTCTGGTCTGGATCCTTGGCGCCCTGGCGTTGGCGCTCGCCGTGTGTCTCTGTTTCCTGCTGGCCCTCTTCCTGGGCGGCCCGGGGGCCTTCTGGCTGGTGGCGCCCCGCTACATCCGGGGCACGGCCCGGGCCTTCGGCGTCCGCCGGGAACTGGAGGGGTGGGAGGAGCTTCCGCATGACCTCCGCGGCGGCGCCCGCCCCGCCGTGTTCATCGGCAACCACACCTCGCTGTTCGACCCGCCACTGATGATCTCCACGCTCCCCTGCCGCCCCGTGTTCGTGGCCAAGCGCGAGCTGGCGCGGGTGCCCTTCCTGGGCTGGGTGATCTGGCTGGCGGAGTTCATCTTCATCGACCGCCGTGACCGCAGCGCCGCCATGGCGAGCCTGGAGGAAGCCGCGGTCCGCATCAGCGCGGGGCAGGCCATCGTGGCCTTCCCCGAAGGCACCCGGAGCCAGGATGGCCGCCTGCTGCCCTTCAAGAAGGGCGCCTTCGCCCTGGCCTTCAAGGCCGGTGTCCCCGTGGTGCCCTTCGCCATCCACGGCGGCCCCGCGATCCTGCCCAAGGGCGCCTGGCGCACGCGGGGCGGCCTCTACCGAATCACGGTCGGTGCGCCCCTGGAATCCAGTGCCTTCCCCGACGCGGAAGCGCTCCGCCTGGCGGCGGAGTCGGCGGTGCTGGGCCTCTTGGGGAAGGGGTAGACGTCAACCGTGGAGATCCGTAAAACAGAAGGCGGCACCGGACTTTTTCTGCACCTGAATGCCTTTCAGTTCACCACCTTGATGGATGGCGACGGCCCCTGGGGCCGCTGGCGGTCCTTGGGGATGAAGATGGCCCCCAGGATGGAGGCGATGACGCTGCTCACCAGGGCGCCGAAAAAGCCGGCCCAGAAGCCCGAGACGGTGAACCCGAGACCCAGCCGCGAGGACAGCGCCCCCGCCAGCCAGAACACCAGGCCGTTGATGACGAGGCTGAAGCAGCCGAAGGAGCAGGCCACGGGTACGAAGGCGATGACCTTCAGGAGGCTGCCCACGGTGGTGTTCAGGGCAGCCAGGATCACGGCCACGATCAGCAGGTCCAGGAAGGAGCCGTGGCCCAGGCCCGGCAAGAAGGCACAGGCCACCAGCAGGCCGATGGCCGAGAAGAGGAAGCGCAGGACGGTGGTCATGCCGGCATCCCGTCCTTTTCGTTGGATTGGGTGATGACGCTGCCGGGCGGTACGCTGCGGGTGAGCCACACATTGCCGCCGATGGCCGAGCCCTTGCCGAGGGTGATGCGGCCCAGCACGGTGGCGTTGGAGTAGATGATGACGTCGTCCTCCACCACGGGATGGTGGGGGACGCCCTTCACGGGGTGGCCTTCGGCATCAAGGGGGAAGCTCTTGGCGCCCAGAGTCACGCCCTGGTACAGCCGCACGTTGCGGCCGATGATGCAGGTCTCGCCGATGACGACGCCGGTGCCGTGGTCGATGAAGAACCGTTCGCCGATCTGGGCGCCCGGATGGATGTCGATGCCCGTGACGCTGTGGGCGTGCTCGGTGATCATGCGGGGCAGCAGGGGGACGCCCAGCTGCAGCAGCTCGTGGGCCAGACGCTGACTGGTGATGGCCAGCAGGCCCGGGTAGCTGAACAGCACCTCGTCGGGGCTGGTGGCGGCGGGATCGCCCTCGAAACCCGCCTGGATGTCCGTGGCCAGCAGGCGGCGCACTTCCGGAAGCCGCGCCAGGAAGGCCCGGGCCAGGTTCAGGGAACGCTCGTCGCAATCGTGGCAGGTGGGATCCGAGGCCATCAATCCACGCTGGATCTGGTCCGCGAGGCCGTGGAGCACCCGGTCCATGCGGGCGCCCAAGTGGTAGCGGAGGGTCTCGGCCTGCAGCTCGGAGGCACCGAAGTAGCCCGGGAAGAGCAGGGCGCGCAGCTCCTCCACCAGGGAGGCGAGCGCGGTGCGGGAGGGGAATTCCCGGCGGCCCAGGGGCATCTCCGTGAGGGCTGACGAGGCCTCCGCCAAGGCCTCGACCACGGCGTGGAGATCAGGCCGGTGCTCCGGGGGGTGTTGGCTGGCCATGGCTGCTCCAAGTTCCGGGCCGTCCGTTCGATAGGTCCGGATGGACTAGGATGCCGCAGATTCAGTCCCGCACGTAGTGGCAGGTGTACCCGCCAGGGTGCTTGATCAGGTAATCCTGGTGGTAGTCCTCGGCCGTCCACCAGGGTCCGGCCGCCGTGATCTCAGTGACGATGGGGCGCTTCCACTTGCCGCTGGCATCCACCTCGGCCTTCACGCGCTCGGCGGTCTGCCGCTGGGCCTCGCTGTGGATGAAGATCGCGCTGCGATACGAAGTGCCCATGTCATTACCCTGGCGGTTGAGGGTGGTGGGGTCGTGCATGCGGAAGAAGAAGCGGAGCAGGGCCTCGAAGCTGGTCTTCGCGGGATCGAAGCGGATCTGCACGGCCTCGGCGTGGCCCTCGTGATGCTCATAGGTGGCGTTGGGCACAGTACCGCCGGTGTAGCCCACCTCGATGCCGAGCACACCGGGTTGCTTGCGCAGCAGGTCCTCCATGCCCCAGAAGCAGCCGCCGGCGAGGGTGGCGATCTCCTCCGCCGGGCCCGGGCTCGGAGCCGAGGCCGCCTTGACGGTGCGGCCGAACAGGGGCAGGAAGCGCCCCAGGCCCTCCTTCTCCAGATCGTCCACGGGCACGAAGCGCAGGGAGGCCGAGTTGATGCAGTAGCGCAGCCCGCCCTGGTCCCGGGGGCCATCGTCGAAGACGTGGCCCAGGTGGGAATCCGCCCCTTTGGACCGTACCTCCGTGCGGAGCATGCCGAGGGTGCTGTCGCGCTTCTCCACCACCTCCTCGGCCGCCAGGGGCTTCGTGAAGCTGGGCCAGCCGCAACCCGAATCGAACTTGTCCTTGGAGGAGAACAGCGGCTTGCCGCTCACCACGTCCAGGTAGATCCCGTCGCGGTGGTCATTCCAGAACTCGTTCTGGAAGGGCGGCTCCGTGCCGGCCTCCTGGGTGACGCGGTACTGCATCGGCGTGAGCTTCTTCTTGAGCACGTCCGGGCTGGGCTTCCCGGGAACCGGGCTGGAAGGGTCGGGGGCGTTCACATTCACCTCATGATTGGATGGAACGGGCCGTCCCTGGCGGGGAAGGGCCAGGGCCGCGCCCGCCAGCGCCACCGCCGCGGCCACCGCCAGCCAGATCTTCCCTTTCAGCATGGGCCGCTCCTCCACGTGCAGGATTGGATGCCGCTGGGGGCACCGACGTTTCCCGGGGTTTCCCGGGTGCGTGACAATGGCGTCCCAGGGGAGGTCCCATGCGGTTCATCTTCGAGCAGATCCGGGTCGGGGGCGACCGCAACTTCGGCTACCTTCTGGGGGACCGGGAGGCGGGCGTGGGTGTGCTCATCGACCCCTCCTTCACGCCCGAGGCCGTGGTGGAGCGGGCCCGGGCCCAGGGGCTGAAGGTCACCCACATCCTCAACACCCACGGCCATGCGGACCATTCGAACGGCAACGAAGGGGCGAAGGCGCTGACGGGGGCCCTGGTGGCGGGCGGCCCGGGCCATCCCGGCCCCACCGATCTCACGCTCAAGGACGGGGACCGCATCTCCTTTGGTGTCTACTCGATCCGCGTGTGGCACGTCCCCGGCCACTACCACGACCACCTGGCCTTCCTGGTGGAGGGTCAGGACGCGGGCTTCACCGGCGACCTGCTCTTCGTGGGCAAGGTCGGCGGCACCCAGACCGAGGCCGATGGCCGCACCGAATGGGACAGCCTCCAGCGCCTGCTCCGCGAGTGGCCGCCCCACACCACCCTCTGGCCCGGCCACGACTACGGCGCCCGCCCCAGCTCCACCATCGATTGGGAACGGCGCTACAACCCCTTCCTCCTCTGCCCCGACGTCGAGGGCTTCCTGAAGGCCAAGGGGGAGTGGGCCGGGTTCAAGGCGAAGCACGGGCTGAGATGAGCCTTCCCGAAAGGACCGACCTCATGGCCTTGTTCGATTCGCCCACCGAGGCGCAGACCGCCGCGGTCGATGCCGCCATCACCAGCCGCCGCTCCATACGCGCCTTCCTGCCGACCCCGGTGCCGCGGGGTACCGTGGAGGCCATCCTGCGCGTGGCCTCGCGGGCGCCCTCCGGCACCAACACCCAGCCTTGGCAGGTGCACGTGCTGACGGGCGCCGCCTTGCGAAGGCTCTCCGGCCGCATCGGCGCCATCTACGACGATCCCGCCGAACTGGCCACGCATCAGCAGGAGTACGACTACTACCCGAAGGAGTGGGCCCCGCCCTACCTCGACCGGCGGCGCAAGGTCGGCTGGGATCTGTACGGGCTGCTGGGTATCGCCAAGGCCGACAAGGCACGGATGCATGGCCAGCACGGCCGCAACTACCGGTTCTTCGACGCGCCGGTGGGCCTGATCTTCAGCATCGACCGCCGGATGCAGGTGGGCAGCTGGCTCGACTACGGCATGTTTCTCCAGAACATCATGGTGGCCGCCCGCGCCCGGGGCCTGCACACGTGCCCCCAGGCCGCCTTCACCCAGTTCCACCGCGTCATCGCCGAGGAACTGGCCTTCCAGCCCGGGCAGATGCTGGTCTGCGGCATGGCGCTGGGCTACGCCGACCCGGCGGCGGTGGAGAACAGCCTGGAGACCGAGCGCGCCCCCGTGTCCGAGTTCGCGCGGTTCATCGAGGATTAATCGGCCGGATGCCCTGTGCCCTCAGCCCCCGCCCACCAGCGGGAAGAGGGCGAGGGTGTCCCGCTCACTCAGCTGGTGGTCCAGGTGTGCGTGCTGGCCGTTCACCATGACGATGCCCATCTCGCCCAGCCGGAAGCCCAGGCCGAGGATGACCTCGCGGCAGGCCACCCCGGGGGCGAACTGATGGTCCGCCTCCTTGAACCGGCCGTTCCGGAAATGGGCGAAGAGCTTGATGGTGACGGTGATCGACGTCATGTCAGAAATCCCAGAAGGCGTCGATCTCCTCGTTCGTGAAGTCCCACACGGCCTGGTGGGGCGTGACGGGGTCCGAGTGGAAGAACTCCGGCAGGCGGTCATCGGCGCTGGTCAGGCCCGCCGCCAGGTTGAAGGCCCGCTCGAGCTTCAGCACGGTCTTGCCCAGGCCCGTCACGTCATCGCCCGTCAGCTTCGCGCCGAAGCGGGCGTTGATCATATCGATCAGCGCCGGCAGGCACTCGGGGATGTCCAGCGCCGGGAAGGCGATGAAGATGCACATGCCCGTGGAATCGATGGCGGCGGTGGCGATCTGCAGGTTCCGGGACAGCTCGATCTGCCCGTCCTTCTTCAGCGGATCCACCTGGCCGCCCACGTTGAGGATGTTGGTGGCGATGGTGTAGCCCGCGGTGTGGTCCGCCCCCATGGGGCTGGTGCAGTAGGTGATGCCGATGCCCTTGACGGAGCGGGGATCGTAGGCCGGGATGGCCTGGTTCTTCACCACGGGAACCCGGGTGACGCCGTAGGTGCGCCCCACGGCCCCCGCGCCGGAACCGATCACGCGGCCCAGGGCCGTGCCCTTGCCGACTTCGTCCCGGAGGATGCGGACCACTTCCTTGCCGTCCCCCCAGGGCAGGATCCCCGCCTCCATGGCCACACCGAAGGCCACGGCGGTCTCGATGGAATCGATGCCGAGGTCGTCCATGATGTTGTCGGCCAGGGCAATGTCGTCCAGCTCGGGGATGAGGCAGTTGGCGCCCAGACCCCAGATGGTTTCGTACTCGAAGCCGGAGGTCAGGTATTGGCCGTCCTTGTCGTTATAGACCTGGGAACACTGGATGACGCAGCCCGCATGGCAGCCGTGGCGGGGTTTGCCCCCACGGGCCACGATGGTGTCGTGCATGGTCTCGCCGCAGATCTGCTCGTGCCCGTCGAACTGGCCGTGGGTGAAGTTCCGGGTCGGCAGGCCGCCCGCCTCATGGAGGATGTTGACCAGCACGTTCGTGCCGTAGGTGGAGAGCCCCTGGCCGCTCACGGGGTGGTCCATCAGGGCCTTCGTGAAGATGCGGGAAGCGTTCTTGAAGGCCTCGGGATCCGCGAGCTGGATGCCGGGGGCGCCCTCGTCATCGATGGCGATGAACTTGATCCGCTTGGAGCCCATGACGGCACCGAGGCCGCCGCGGCCGTGGCTGCGGATCTTGCCCGAGGGATCCTTCACGGAGATGTTGGCCGCCGTGAGCCGCATTTCGCCCGCGGGGCCGATGGCGATCACGCCGGTCTTCTTACCGAGGAGCGACTGGAGGGCCTCGATGACGGCGAAGTTCCCCAGACCCAGGAGCCCGCGTTCCTCTTCGATGGTGACGCCGTCCTTGCTGACCTTGAGGGCGTACCAGCCCTCGCCCTTGGGCATGCCCTCGATGATCAGGGCCTTGATGCCGAGGCGGGCGAACATCTGGGCCGCGGTGCCGCCGACATTGCTTTCCTTGATGCCCCCCGTCAGCGGGCTCTTGGCGCCTGCGGACAGGCGGCCCGAGTTGGAGGCCGCCGTGCCCGACAGCAGCCCGGGCGCGAACACCAGCTTGTTGTTGGGCCCGAGGGCGTGGCAGGCGGGCGGGACCTCCTTCGCCACGATGGTGGAGGTGAGGGCCCGGCCACCGAGACCGGCCCATGCCGTGGGTACGTCCTCGACCGTGGTGGTCAGGTCGGTCATGTTCACGCGCAGGATCTTGTCCATGGGGTTCCCCTCGAGGTTTCGGGTCGGTCCCTGACCAAGGCAGGAGCTGTGCCGGGAGGCGGACGTGGAGAATCATTCTTGACATAGACATCCGAGAAGTCCGGCCAACCTGGACGAGGGTGGGAAAAAACGTGAGCTGGATCCTCCGAAGCCGCCGCCCATTTTTGTCTTGAAATGTTACTTATTGATCATTTATGTATCGAATCGTTACTCTGATGGAACAGGATGAGGCGGCTCGAAGCGTGGGGCCACCATTGGAGGGGCCATGGCGCGCACGGAGGAAGGCCGCACCACGGAAAGCTGGGCGATCTGGGACCGCTTCATCCGCGCCGGGACGATCGAATCCGGGACGCTGGGGCCGGAGCTGGAAGCCTCCTGGCGCCGCTGCAAGGCCGCGGGCGTGGACCCGCTGGCCGGACGGTCCACGGTGATCCTGGGATCTGCCGAGTTCGCGGCCCTGGCGGAGCGGAAGCAGGATCTGATCCGGGTGGCCAAGCCCTTCATGGAGAACCTGTACAGCCTGGTGGCCGGGTCCAGTTTCGTGGTGCTGCTCTTCGACGAGCAGGGCTACCTGCTGGAAGCCGTAGGGGATCAGGACCGCATCCTCGCGTCCCAGGATCTGAACCTGAACAAGGGTGCGCTCTGGGCGGAAGGCGAGGTGGGGACCAACGGTGCGGGGACGACGCTGGTGCTGGGCCGTCCCTTCCAGGTCTCCGGGGCGGAGCACTACTGCCAGAAGCACCACCGGTGGACCTGCTCCGGGGCGCCCATCTTCGATCCCCGGGGGAAGACCATCGGCCTGCTGGACATGACCGGGCCCGTGGACGAGACGCACATCCACACGCTCGGGCTCGTGATGGCCGCCGTGGAGGCGATCCAGCATGAACTGGAGGTGGGCCAGAAGAACCGGGAGCTGAGGCTGCTGAACAACCGGCTCTCCAGCATCATCCTCACCGTCACCGACGGGGTGCTGGTGCTGGACGTCGACGGCGTCCTCGATCAGATCAACCCTGTGGCGGAGCGGCTGCTGGGGGTCTCCAACCAGCAGGCCGCCGGCAAGCGCATCACGGATCTGGTCCGGGACCTGGGGCCCATCCGCGAGCTGCTGGCGTGGGGCCGGGAGTTCCTGGACCGGGAGCTGGAGCTGACCTCCGGCCGGGGGGCCCTCCAGTGCATCGCCAGTGGCAAGCCCATCCTCGATGAAAGCGGCGTGGTCAAGGGGGCCGTGCTGTTCGTGAATCCCATCCACAAGATCAAGGGGCTCATCAACCGCTTCAGCGGCGCCCAGGCCACCTTCCGCTTCGAGGACATCCTGGGCCAGGGGGAGATCCTCCAGCGGGCCGTCCAGCTGGGCCAGCTGGCGGCGGCCAACGAGAGCAACGTGCTGCTCACGGGCGAAAGCGGGACCGGCAAGGAGATGTTCGCCCACGCCATCCACAACCAGTCGGAGCGCCGGAAGGGGCCCTTCGTGGCCATCAACTGCGGGGCCATCCCCCGGGAGCTCATCGCCAGCGAGCTGTTCGGCTACCAGGACGGGGCCTTCACGGGCGCGGCCCGAGGGGGGCGCCCGGGGAAGTTCGAGCTGGCCAGCGGGGGCACCCTCTTCCTGGACGAGATCGGCGACATGCCCCTGGAGCAGCAGATCGCGCTGCTGAGGGTGCTCCAGGACAAGACCATCACCCGCCTGGGCGGCGACCGCCCCTTCGTGGTGGATGTGCGGATCATCTGCGCGACCCACAAGGACCTGCGGGAGGAGATCCGCAAGGGGACCTTCCGCCAGGACCTCTACTACCGGCTCAACGTCTCCATGATCAGGCTGCCGCCCCTGCGGGAGCACCCCGAGGACATCCCCGAATTGCTCGAGGTGTTCATCCACAAGTTCGCCGCCCGGAAGGGGGTCGCGAACCTCCGCCTCGATCCCGGCGTGATCGGGGCCCTCCAGGGCTATGCCTGGCCCGGCAACATCCGCGAATTCCAGAACGTGGTGGAGCGGATGGTTCATTCCGTCCGGGGTTCGGCGCTCGCCTTGGAGGACATCCCCGACGAGATCCTGCGGACGCCGGAAGCCCCAGGGCCCGCGCCGGGACCCGCCGCTCCCGGTCCGGCCAGGACCCCGGGTCCCGCGAACCTCCGGGAGCAGCTGCTGGAGGAGGAGCGGGAGCAGATCCAGGCTTGCCTCCGCACTTGGAAGGGGAACATGACCAAAGCGGCCCAGGAACTGGGGATGGCCCGGAACACCCTCTACCGGAAACTGGAAAAACTGGGGATCTGACGGCGTGTTTTGGCAGGGCTGTGGGGCCAGGCTCAGGTGAGCGGCCCGATCCAGGGAAGGCCCTCAGATCGCCTCGCCATGGAAGGCGAGCAGGTGGCCGCTCTTCTGGGCCTTGGTCTTGAGGTACCCCAGGCTGTGGGGGTTGCTGGCCTGCTGGTGGGCCACGCGCACTACCTCGATGCCGGCCTCCTCCAGCGCCCGGATCTTCCTTGGGTTGTTGGTCAGCAACAGCGCTCTCTGGATACCGAAGAACCGCAGCATCTGGATGGCGGGCGAGTAGGTCCGGAGATCGTCGGCGAAGCCCAGCAGATGGTTGGCTTCCACGGTGTCGTAGCCCTGCTCCTGCAGGGCGTAGGCCCTGAGCTTATTGAGCAGGCCGATGCCGCGGCCCTCCTGGCGCAGATAGAGCACGATGCCGCCGTGCTGGCCGATGTGGTGCAGCGCGGCCTCGAGCTGCTGGCGGCAGTCGCACTTGAGGCTGCCGAGCACTTCGCCCGTGAGGCACTCACTGTGGATCCGCACGGTGATGCGCGTGCGGGCATCGATGTCGCCGGAGACGATGGCCAGGTGCTCCTTCCCGGTGACCACCTCCAGAAAACCGTAGACCGTGAACGTGCCGAAGAGGGAGGGGACCTCGGCCTTGGCGATGAACCGCACCACCTCCGGGTCGAGGTCCTGCACCGGGCGGGGCCTGGGGGCGATCCTGGAATCCTTGGGCATGGCGGGTCCTGTCTGGGTCGGGTGTGGGCGGATCCTCGCCGTCAGTCGGCAGGCCCGAAAACGAGGGTGTTGATTCGCCAGGGCGGACCGTCGTCAGGCGATGGAGGCGCTGGCCTCGGGGTGCCTGACTTCCGTCAACCGGGCCAGCGTGAAGGCGGCCACGGCGAGCAGGAGATCGCGGACCGCGACATCGAGGAAGGTGCCCATCGCGACCAGATTCAAGGCGATCCCCACCAGCCAGACCGCGGCCACGTAGGCACCCAGCCGTGTCCAGCGGGTCAGGATGGCCAGCCCGACGATCATCTCGATGACGCCCACGGCCCGCATGAAGGTGGCCGGGGTCACGGGGATCAGGCGCAGGGCCAGGGGGTTCAGGTAGAGCTCCCAGTTGGCGAGCAGGTTGAAGAACTTGTCCAGTCCGGCCAGGAACGGCGCGGCTCCGAGCCCGATCCTGAGCGCCCACCAGCTCGAGTTCATATGTCTATCCATGGTTCAGTTCTCCTTCAATTGAGGGTGAAATCCAGGCGGGCCTGCGTGGCCCGCAGAGCGGCCTCACAGGCTCTTCAGGTACTGGACGAGGTCGGCTTTTTGCGCGGCGGTGAGGCCGAGATTCTTCCGGGTGTCGTAGGTCTCCACGACGGCGTCGAGGGTCGGGGCGCTGCCGTTGTGGAAGTAGGGGGCATGCTGCCAGAGCCCGGCCAGGGGCGCGGTCCGGTACATTTTGGTCGCGCTCCTGGACGCGTAGCTGGGGGCGCCATTGGGCTCCGGCTCGCTGACCACTTCGCTGGGGGCGTGCAGGGTCAGGTTGGCGTCGGTGAACAAGGGACCCGCATGGCAGGACGCGCATTTTCCCGCACCCTCGAAGACGGCCTTTCCCCGGCTCGCGGCGATCACGTCATAGCTGCCGGTGGGTGGCGGCGGGGCCGCGAGGCTCAGCTGGTAGGTCTGCAGCGCGGGGAGCTTGGAGGTCACGAGGTCGGTGGTGCCATTCGTCACGTTCACGCCGGTCCGGCTTTCAGCAAACGAACCCTGGCCCCCCATCTGCGTGACCGCCACGTACCGGTTCCAGTAGGCGATGTCGGTGCCGTCGCCGGTGGCAGTGATGCTGTGCGCTCCCAGGAGCCCATAGGCGGGAGGGATGACCTGCGGCCCGTTCTGGCCGTCCAGGTTGAATCGGGGATCGTACTTCCCCTTGCCCCAGGAGGTGTAGACCGCCTTGGCGCCGGCCGGAACCGCCGGTGACAGCGCGATGATCGCGCCGGGGTTGAGGTCGCGGTTGGCCCAGCCGTCCAGGCGCTTGCCGATGCCAGGCGCGAAGGAGTTGTCCACGGTGGAATGGCACAGGGCGCAGGTGGTGCCCACCCGGGTCAGCGTGTCTTTTCCGTTGATCGTTTCGACGGTGCCCTTCACGCCGACCACCGCATTGAGCTTCAGCAGGGCCACGGTCGTGGCGGGATCAGTCAGGCTGATGGAGCCATTCTGGATCCCCTGGACCACAGCGGCGGGCAGCGCCTCGGCATCCACTTTCAGGCCGACGGAGAGGGCCGTGGTCGGATCCACCGCCGTCGCGATCACCTGGTGCATGCCCAGGACATCCGTCCAGAAGGCCTCATCCCCGAAGGTGTCTGTGCGGAAGATATCCTTGCCTTGCGCGACCAGCGCGGGATCGAGTGGCGGCGGGCTGTTCCTGGCTGCCCCTTTGTGGTTCGTTGTGCATCCGGCGACGACCAGGACGGCCAAGAGCGGAAGGACCATGGACGGATTCGACAACCGTTTCATGCAGGACTCCTTGGGATTGGGTGGGCGTTTCCGTGGCCCATACCCGAATCTAGGAGTTGAATAAAAACACACAAGACTGATTAAAATGTTTAAATTGGTTGGAAGGATTTCCGCTGGGGGGTGGGCCATGAAAAACCTGCACGACAACCAACGGAAGATCCTGGAACACCTGCTCAGCCGCCACGATGGCGCTTCTCTCGACGAGCTGGCAGCCCATCTCGGCGTGACCCGGACCGCGGCTCAGCAGCACGTCCTCAAACTCATCGACCTGGGCTACCTGAGCTACTCGGACGAAAAGGGAGCCGTCGGCAGGCCGAAGCGGCGCTACCTGATTTCCGATGCGGGCATCGACGTGTTTCCCAAGAAATACTCCTGGCTGGCGAACGCCATCCTCGCCCAGCTCGCCCAGAAGCTGGGGCCAGGGGGGTCGAAGGCCTTCATGAAGGAGCTGGCCGTGGTCGTGGCGGACTCCCTGGAGAGCCAGGCGGACTCCACGGATTCACCGACCCTCCGCCTGAAACGGATCACGGCTCTGATGAACGACCTCGGCTACCGGGCTGTCCAGAAGCCGGGAGACAGCTCCAGGGAGGCGGTGATCGAGGCCGTCAACTGCGTGTACCACTCCGTCGCCAAAGTGCATCCAGAACTCTGCCAGTTCGATGTGAGCCTGATCGAGAAGGTGTCTGGAATGGATGTCCGGCTGGAATCCTGCATCGCCAAGGGCGGAACCGTCTGCCGGTTCTGCATGACGAAGAAACCTGGTCAATAAGGTTCAAGTCCCGACGACGTCGGTGGCGAAGGGGGTTGGGTCGAAGGAAACAGTCAGTGCCCGCCGCCCTCGCCCGCGAGCTTCCGCGCCAGCTCCCCCACCACACTCTTGGCGTCGCCGAAGAGCATGAAGGTCTTGTCGAGGAAGTAGAGCTCGTTGTCGATGCCGGCGAAGCCAGGATTTTTCGAGCGCTTGATGGCGTAGACGGTCCTGGCCTTATCGGCGTCGATGATGGGCATGCCGTAGATGGGACTGGTCTTGTCCGCGCGGGCCGCGGGGTTCACCACATCGTTGGCGCCGATGATCAGGGCCACGTCGGCCTGGGGCAGGTCGCCGTTGATCTCGTCCATCTCCACCAGGTCGGTGTAGGGAATCTCGGCTTCCGCCAGCAGCACGTTCATGTGGCCCGGCATGCGGCCCGCGACGGGATGGATGGCGAACTTCACCGTGACGCCCCGCTTCTTCAGCAGGTCGTAGAGCTCGCGGACCTTGTGCTGGGCCTGGGCCACGGCCATGCCGTAGCCGGGCACGATGACCACCAGGTTCGCCTGCTCCATGACCTGGGCGGCGCTCTCCACGGTGTCCGACTTGTAGGCCTTCTGCTCGCCGCCCGCCGCGGAGGTCTGGGTCTGCCCGAAAGCGCCGAACAGCACGTTGAAGAAGGAGCGGTTCATGGCCTTGCACATGATGATGGAGAGGATCAGGCCCGAGCTGCCGTCCAGGGCGCCCGCCGTGATGAGCAGCTTGTTGTTGAGCACGAAGCCCATGGCCACCGCGGACAGGCCCGCGTAGGAATTGAGGATGGAGATGACGGTGGGCATGTCCGCGCCGCCGATGGGGATGATCAGCAGCACGCCGAAGGCGAGGGACAGCAGGATGATGCCGCCGAAGGCCCAGGGCGCCCAGGGGGCCAGCGGGTGGAGGACCAGCGCCACGCCCAGGGCCAGCGCCACGCCGAAGAGCGCGAGGTTGCTCAGGTTCTGCCCGGGATAGGTCACAGGCCGCTGGGGGATCCAGGTCACCTCCTGCAGCTTGCCCGCCGCCAGGAGCGAGCCGGTGAAGGTGAGGAAGCCCAGCAGGATTTCCGCCACCAGGGCCACCACGATGAAGGTGGACAGGGCCGCCTCATTGCGCTGCCCGTAGTAGAGGAAGAACTTCGCCGTGCCCACCAGGCCCGCGGCCAGGCCGCCGAAAGCGTGCGACAGCGCGGTCCGCTGAGGCACCGCCGTGAGGGGCACCTGGGCCAGTGGGTAGCCCACCGCCGCGCCCAGGGCGAAGGCGCCGAGGATCCACCAGTAGTGGGTGCCGCCGGTGGCCATCACGCCGGCCAGCGTGCCCGCCACCGCCAGGAGCATGGCTGCCACGCCGGAGAACACGCCCTTGCGGGCCGTCTCGGGATCGCTCATCCACCGCAGGGACAGGATGAACAGAGCGGTGGAGACGAGATACAGCAGCTGGACGAGGGTTTCGGCGCTCATGCCTTACCCCCTTCGCGCTTCTTGAACATCTTCAGCATGCGGTCCGTGATGAGGAAGCCGCTGACGATGTTGGTGGTGGAGCAGAAGATGGCCACCAGGCCCAGGGCCGTGAT
>Ga0255338_1003408_pt1 | contig 19206 bp, 8 predicted proteins | sample MeOH1_35cm_T4_19_FD_203715 | JGI IMG/M metagenome (GOLD analysis project Ga0255338, IMG submission 203715) | Sandy soil microbial communities from University of British Columbia, Vancouver, Canada - MeOH1_35cm_T4_195 | ecosystem: Engineered > Artificial ecosystem > Sand microcosm > Unclassified ...
AGACTCCCAGACCCGAGTGATCTTCGGAGTGAAGGCCCTTCGCAAGATCATGGTAAAGTGCCGACCACGAAAGAATTTTCCAATCCTCAGCAGAAAGATTTTTATGAAACACGCTCAGTGGCCCGAGCGCTTTAGGAATTTTATAAACGTCTTTCAGCACCAGACACGCTTGCATGATATGCACGTCCGCCGTATAGCGATGATACTGATCGTGTTGAACATAGCCCACTAAGTGGCGGATCGCCGGCAAGATTTTATCAATGAGCCGCGAATCAAACACGCTGACAACAAACTCTTTCGAAGTTTTCGGGTCCAGCATTTCTTGCAGAACTTTTCCACACCAACGTGAGCTTTTGGTAATGATTTTTTCCGGCAAAAGGCGATCGATGTTTTCGCGCACCTTCTGCTGCCCCAAGGGGTTTGGATACTTTCTGAGGGCCTCCACCAAATCCTCGGGCTTTTGAAATGGCAATGTGCGGGTTTTCTCCAGCGCCGCGTGAGAACTCGCTGCCACGGCGAAAATCCAGTTCACATAAAAGTGACTGCGCGAAAGCCCCCGTTCGAGATCGCGCATGAAATCTTTGTGAGTTTTGAAATTAAAAAATCCAGCAAGATCAAATTGCGCGGTATTGACGAGAACTTCACCACAACCCATCAAGTGAAGCTTTTGCCTTAAGGTTAGCAAATAGGCCTTGTGGTAATTAAGAACACTGAGCGCATGACCAGGATTTTGAAATTTCTCCGAGAAGAGCTCATACACTTGGAGTGCTTGTTCGATATCGCGCAGGCCTCCCGGGCCGTACTTCAAGTTTGGCTCGAGGTAATTTGAAATCGAATTAAAACGAGATTCACGCTGCTTGCGCTCTTGAAGAAGATCTTTAAGTAATTTTCCGCGGATCTTGGTCTTGTTTTCCCAAAGACGTTTTTGTTGCAGCAATAATTTCGAAGCAGATTCTGAGCTCAGCGGCTTGGCTTTCCACAGACTCAGAATGTCGAAGGTCTCAACCCCCTCAGTCCAATCTTCAGGATTTTTCGGAACGCGATAACGAATACGCAGGCCTGCTTGATGAAGTTCATCGGTGAGCTTTTTAACTTTGTCTTCAGGACCACAAAACAAAATATCAATATCAGAAAATGGACAGAGCTCGCCGCGCGACCACGAGCCTAATAAGACGGGCTCGCAGGCGACAAAGTTCGGGTAAGACTTTAGCTTTTCTTCAAGTTGAGAGCTGAGCCAGCCGGCGAACTGAGCGCCGCCAAAATAAGACGTAAAGCGCACATCGCCATTCGGAGTCCAGAACACTGGAGGAAAGACTTCGTTGGCTTTTTCCCACTGTTCTGAACTCAGAAAGGTTTTGCTCATCTAGTTTTCCTGTAAGTTGCGTTGCCACTCCGCAATTTTATTAAGTGCATCCAGTGGCGTAATCTTTGATACAGGATATTTTTTCACTTCCTGCATAAAAGTCCAGAGTCTTTCTTTCTCCGCCTCTTCTTCTGGACTCATTCGCGAAATCTCGGGCTCCTCGAATGGAATATCCAAAAGCGATAACTGACTGGAAGTTTCAACCTTTTGCGATTCAATGGATTTCAATAAGCTCTTTGCTCGACGAACAACAACTGGCGGCAAGCCAGCAAGTTCCGCCACTTGAATTCCATAGGACTTCTTTGCAGGCCCCTTCACCAGAGTATGCAAGAAGCGGATCTCACCCCCACTGTCAGCAACTGTCATATGCGCATTTTGAATTTGCGCATATGAGGTCTCGAGCTGAGTCAGCTCATGATAGTGAGTGGCAAAGAACGTTGTAGGTTTCACATCAGAAAGCAGATGTTCCAAAATAGATTGCGCCAAGCACATGCCATCAAAGGTACTGGTTCCACGGCCGACTTCATCTAAAATCACCAAAGATTTTGCCGTCGAGTTCTTCAACATCGCCGCTGTTTCGGTCATCTCAACCATGAACGTTGAAAGACCTTCCGACAACTGATCGCTGGCACCGATTCGAGTAAAGATCGCATCAAACACCGGCATCGCCGCTTGATCCGCCGGCACAAAGCAGCCGCTCTGCGCGAGAATCACTGTCAGAGCCACTTGGCGCATGATTGTCGACTTACCGGCCATGTTCGGGCCTGTCAGCAACAAGCAAGCGCCGCTACGAAGCTCGATATCATTCGGGACGAAGTTTTTCTTCACTGTCTGCTCGACCACCGGATGGCGCGAGCTTTTCAAAACCAAATCACGTTCTACTGAAAACTGTGGGCGAACATATTTTTCTTCCAAACTCAGCCATGCGAAAGAGGCAATCACGTCGAGCTCGCTACATTCATGCGCAAGAATCATCAGCTCAGAACCTGCCGCCAAAACTTCACGGCGGAGAGATTCAAAGTATTCAAACTCCAAATCGCCGCGCTTGGTTTGCGCGGTCAGAACTTTTCTTTCAAGTTCGATCAAAGCGTCCGTGCAATATCTCTCGGCATTCGCCAGAGTTTGCTTGCGCTGATAGTACTTCGGCACTTTGTCTTTATGTGTATTCGTAATCTCGATGTAATAACCAAAGACGTTGTTATAACGAATTTTCAGACTGGAAATTCCCGTCTTTTCGCGCTCTTCGGCTTCCATTTTTGCAAGCAGGTTTTGCGAGTGAGTGGAAAGCTCGATCAATTCATCTAATTCTGCGGAAACGCCTTGGCGAATCAAGTAGCCTTGCTTCGTTGTCAGCGGCGGCTCCTCGACCAAAGTGTTTTCAATCTTCACAGAGAGCTTTTGCAATTTTTCAAGCGCCGCGGTTTTAATATTTTCCAGCGGCCGTAATAGCAATGCCACTTCCAGTGCGCTTAAACCTGCCCGAATACTTTGCGAAAGTGCGATGAGGTCCCGGCCGCTGCACTGAGGTTGAGAGATCTTCCCCAAACGGCGCTCGATATCACCCATTTGTGCTAACACCTGACGCGTGCGCTTTAACTCGATCAGACGATTTTTCCAGATGTCGACTTTATCATAGCGAGCTTCGATGGCTTTTTGATCTACCAACGGAAAACTCAACCACTGACGGAGCATGCGGCTTCCTGCGGAGGTGTTCGTGCGATTGACCGCAAAGAACAAAGAACCTAGGCCTTCGCCTTTGTAAGTCGCAAAGACCTCCAAGTGACGAAGTGTCGTCGGAGTTAATTCCAAACGCTGCTGGAAATCGCGTTCTTCAAAAATAGAAAGAGTTTTTAAAGATTCCTCCCCACCCAAGGATTTTACGTAAGACAATAAACGAGCCGCCGACAACGGCGCGCCCTGAGCCAATAGCGGGTGAAGTGGATCAATGATATCTTCATGTTGACTGACGAGAATTTTCTGCAATGAAACTTGCTTACGCTGTTCTTCTTCGAAGAAAGATTTTTCTTCCGAAGACAAAACGATTTCCGCCACAGGCAGAACTTCCAAGAAGCGCTTGAATGTTGCAAAGTCTTTGGTCTTAAAGAAAAAGGACTCGCCGGTTGTTGTATCGACAAAACTCATCGAGTCTTTGTCGAAGCTCACCAAGTAGTGAGCCATCGTGCCATCTAACGTGTCAGAGTCGTAAACCATTCCCGGCGTCAACACGCGAGTCACCGCGCGCTTCACAATGCCTTTAGCTGTTTTCGGATCCTCAACCTGATCGCAGATCGCGACTTTAAAACCATGTGATAACAGTTTGTTAATCGGCCCCGCCACAGAATGATGAGGCATTCCGCACATCGGAGTCTCATCTTGTGATTTTTTATTTCTCTGCGTGAGCGCAATCCCGAGAATCGGCGCGGCCTTCACCGCATCGTCGTAAAACATCTCGAAGAAGTCGCCCATGCGGAAGAGCAAAATCTTGTCCTGATGAAGAGACTTAATATCCCAGTACTGTTTCATTAAAGGCGTTAGATTCTCGGTATTTGTCATAGTTTGTTAGTGTTAACTAGAGCCCACCCGAGTATCAAGAAAAACGCACCGCAATACCAAAAGGTACGGCCTACCTTTTGGTATTGCGACGCATCCGAAAAAGGTACGGCGTACCTCTAAAACTGTTTACCCAGCATAAAATAGAAACTCCAGGTATGATTGTCGCCATAGGCTCCTGCAAAGTACATCGGGCCCAAGACGCTGTCGTAGGCAAGATACGCCGTACCGGAGTAATGCCAAAGATTCGCAATAGCCTCATCGAAATAGTTGAAAGTCCTTCCGAATTCGACGGCGGCTCCCCAATAGCTGCCCCATAACAGGTTCATGCGGCGATAGTACTGGGCCGAACCATAGGCGTATTGATCGCCGATCAACTCTTGATAGCGATAACTCGACAGATTCAAAAATCCACCGAGCCAACTGACGTCGGCGATCGCTTCCGCATTGCCTTGAGAGTTTTGCGCTTTCAAAGTGAATTGAATATTTCCTTTCCCTACCTGAATGGCGTTACGAAATTGCAAACCATAAATCGAGTATCCTTTGATTTCGTTGGAACTCCCTACAGAGTAGTATCCATAGAGGTCGACATACTGACCTGTGGTCGGAAAAAGATAATGGTCTAACTGATCATAAAAAATATTTAAACGAACACCATAATCATAGGTCTTTGAATCCGGTAAAACAGAGGGGCCTATGGATCGAGAGGCCTCATAGTTATTGTAAACGGGACCGATGCGGACCTCGCCTAATTTGGAACCCATCCCAATATCCGCGCCGACGGATGAACTGGAGTATTTATAATTCGCAACTTCGTCCCCGCCTTGCCATATCGCTAAAGGAATTCGATAGTAGCGAAAGTAAGGAGACGCAAAAGCCGTACCGACCAGCTGTAAGGGCTGATAAAAATCGGTACGAAATAAAGAAGAATATCCCACTTGTACGACCGTCTTCCACTCGGCTCCGAGGGAGTTTATCCACGTTCTGCGATAAAGCGCCGTCAAGTTCCAGGGATAGGAATTGTCAAAGTCAGTTCCCAAACTCAAACCAAAGCTGAGATAGTTGGGCCCCCAGCTTTTCACAACCGGCAAGACCACTAAATCTTGTCCTTCTCCGCTATCTAAAAGTTCATAGTCGAGTTGGCTGAAATCGCCACTCGCGTACAAACTGGTCAGGCGTTTATGAAAACCTTCCATTGGTAAATCTTTGCCCGTTTCCAATTTCAGTTCATTCTTCACGACGTCTTCATTGACCCAGCCACTCCGCTCGACACGGAAGTTTTTTAATGGCTTGGGTCTCAGACGTCCCGCCTTCCGGTTCTCTTGCCATTTTGCATATTCCTCGGGAGTGACGGAAAACTTTTGCAATTGAGAGAGAACCGCATGGGCAGCTGTTTCTCCGGCATCCTCCAAGGCCTTCCCTTTGTCAAAATCTGTGGAACCTAGATCTTTGAATTGCGGCATAATCAGTAAATCCTTCGAGCTCAGTCCCGCTACTTGTGGCTTCACGTTTTGAATCATCATCAAACGCGTATACTGATCCGCAACTGAAAACAAACCGGTGATTTCTTCTCGACTGAGTGGAGCGGAGCCAACATCCACAGCGATCACCACATCCGCACACGTCTTGCGAACCACATCGACCGGCAGGTTTCTAATGAGGCCTCCATCCACCAGAATGCGTCCCTTTGTCGGAACGGAGGGAAAGACTCCTGGAACAGCCATGCTCGCACGCATGGCTGTGACCAAATCGCCGTCCTTCATGATGACCATGTCCCCCGTCAAAAGATCTGTGGCGATGGCCCTATAGGGAATCGCCAGTTTGTCAAAACTAGGCGTCGTACCACCAAAGGTCAGTTCTCGCAGAAAATATTCAATCTCTTGGGTGCTGATGGCAGCAAATGGTATTTTTATCTGCCCATCGTCGCCGATGCCCGCTTCGAGTCCAATGAGGGAAAGAGAGTCATCTTGCTTGCGACGAAAAGGATAAGACTGCCGAGGTGCCTTGGCGTAAAACATCTTTGACCAATTGGCGTTGTTGATTCTTTCCGCCATTTCATCTGGAGTTCTTCCCGCCGCATAGCCCGCACCCACCAGAGCCCCAATACTGGTCCCCGCAATGCAGTCGACGGGAACATGATTTTCTTCGAGAACTTTGAGGACGCCGACATGAGCGACACCTCGTGCGCCGCCGCCCCCCAACACCAGACCGATGCGAGGCCGTGCGGCCTCTCCATCAACACCGAATGTGATAAGAATCAAAAGGGCGAGGCCTTTCACGAAAATATTTCTCATGATAAAAATGATGGCATTGCTCTGGAGGACGGTCTCTTATTTTTTTGAATGATTGTAAAACTGCAGGGGCCTAGGATGAAAAATTTCTTCCTCATTTTCTTGTTATTTATCACCGTGAAAAGTTATAGTGAACCTTCTCACGACGGAGCTCAGACGTTGATTTACGGAGTTGATCGGATACTCGCAGATCTCAGCAATGATAAAAAGTTCGATCCGAAAACGTGCCCCGCATACATCAATGAAATTACAGACTACTTATTTTACCAGCCGACTTCGCGCTTTATACCAAAGACACCGGAAAGCATTGATTATTTTAAAAACCACGGCGTTGATATACTCAAAAAAATCTTTCTCATTCATCTCAAGCTCCGCGAACTTTTACAAAGGTTCGATAGTCAAAACGAACTTTCCAACGACTGTCTTTTAAAAATGCGTGAAGGGTTTCAATATGCCCGCTTTACCGCAGAATACCTTTTAGAGTGGCTCGTGGCCAATCGGATTGCCGAATTTAAAGAAGCACCTATTTTAAGCGAAGCCGAGCCTTTTCGCCTGGTAAACCCGCGCTTCAATAAAACTCAACTCCTTCCCGGAGACGTTCTTTTGGTGCGTGGGAAAAGTTATGTTTCAGCAATGATCGCACGCATTGGCGATGAAGAAGGAAACTTTTCACACATAGTTATTGTTGGACAAGATTCCAACCGCCAGCTTTATATCGTCGAATCCCTCATTGAAAAAGGTGTCATCGTAACGCCTATAGAAATATGGCGACAACAGCATGACGCCCGCGTCGCTCTCTTTCGCCTGCCGGATATAGAAATAAGCCAAAAAGCCGCACAAATCGCCTATGAGTGGGGACTTACACACCCTCGTTATGATTTTCAAATGGATGACGACAATTACAACGAAGTTTTTTGTGCTGAAGTCGTACGCTATGCCTACGATAAAGCCTCAGATGGAAAGATCAAGGTCCCCAAATACCGCAGCCATGTCACAAAATTCAAAGGCGCGACTTATCTGAGATCCCTGGGCGTAACTCAGGACACTTTGTTTGCACCTTATGATATTGAGGTCGATCCTCGCTTCGACTTTGTCGCCGAGAGCAAGTACTATCCTCTTCTGAGGCAAGTGCGAATGCAGGACTCGATTTTACAAAGCATATACACCTGGATGATCGAAAAAAATTATCGCTTTTATGATTCCCTATGGATTTCTGTCGAGGCACTTCTTGGCAAAACTCTTCGTTATGTGGGGTTCTTGAAGGATCTGATGCCCACCTACATGCCAATGGACACGATTAAAACCACTCTCCATTTTGAAAAAGTCGCTCAGACGCTCGAAGAAAATCTCTACAGCAAAGAAGCTGAATACTACAAAGCAAACGGTTACTTGCCTTCTTTTCAAGAGATGATGATGTGGAATGACGACTATCGGCGCAAAGATTGCGAGTCCTATCAATCCGGAGAAAGATCCGAGTTTCACTCTAGCTTCCGAGACACTTCCTGCATTTAATAAGCAAAAATCCCCAAAAGGTAGGCGACCTCTTGGGGATGCGTTACACTATCAAAAAGAAGGCTGTACCTATTCTCGGGGGAGGGCTTTAATTTTGTATCGGCTGATATATTTCTCACGCAGATCTTTATTTTTTTCCAACTCGGCTTCAAAAAGCCGAATTAACTCATTGGACTTCTTCACATCCTTCGGACTAAAGATCGCATACAATTGAAGTTTTTTTGAAAGCGCGCCAGCGATTTTAACATCTTTGCCTATGCCCATGCTATCGATCAAAAAGGAACCGACGTTGAGATCCTCACAAAATACATCGACTCGATCCATCGCCATTTGCCGAAAGAGCCTGTCAACAGAGGCATTGCCTGAAACCGTCATGACCATTTTGTTGTTCTTCTGGTTCAAATACTTTTGAAAGTCAGGATCTAACGAAGAGTAGTCATAACCAGGTACGTTACCAACGATTACTTTTTTTAGAGAATCAACACCCGTGTATTTAAACGGAACTTCACGGCGAGAGAAAAAAACATATTCAGAAAAGTACGATGGAGTTTTCGAAAAAAGTGCTGTCGAGGAAACCGCAAGAGTCGCCGATGGCGACATGTCGCAATTCCCGCTCTCCACTTCCCTGACGGCTCGCAAATAGGGCATTTCTTGGAAGGTGACTTGATAACCATTCTGCGAGTAGATCTCAGCAAACATATCAACCAGAAACCCATGCCGCTCCGACGAGCCCTTGCCGCCCGGAGGAATCATCGCAGGAGCCCAAGCGCCGTAGCAAATTCTCACGGTCTTCTTTGGCCCCGCCTCTGCCGCTAAAGAGCAAAGCATTAAAGATACGATTAAAGCGAAATTTTTCAATACGTCTCCAGTTTCTGGAACTGGGGCGTATATTCAACGATTCCTCAAAAAAAGGAAAGGGTTTTGAAAATTTTCATTACGGACAAGTGGCGGAACTGGTGTTCGGCGAAATGGTGTTCCCACCAGCCTGATCCACGATTTGCCCCTTCGGATTGCTGCAAACGGTATTAGACGTAACGGTGTTGCCGGTCGAACTGGTTTCCATGATGATGCCGTAGCGAGCATTATTTTGAATGACGTTTCCAGTGATGGTGGTATTCGTTGCCGGGCTGTTCCCAACGGTGCCAGCTTGGCCGAGATGAATTCCATCAAAATGATCACCCGTAATCGTATTGTTCGTGATGGTAACACCCGGCGAGTTGAGCACCACGATACTGCCAGGAGGACTCACGTCCACCCAGTGGGCGTTATTTCCGGTCAGAGTATTGCCATCAATCTTCACGTTTTTGATAAACGAGCGACCATTGTATGCAGGATTCAGAGTCACAACAATGCCTGTAGTACTATTGTTTATAAATTTAGAATTCAATATCTGGATGTTCTGCGCAGTCATGTTGTCGTCTGGCTCGATATCAATGCCGGACATCGGAGCAGTTCCCTGCTGAGTAGCTGTTGTGCCGGTATTTTTAAATGTGGAATCTTTGATGACAATGCCATTTCCTGTGATGATAGAAAGTCCTTGACGACGATTGCTGTCAGCAGTGACACCGCAGATGGTGGTGGTGCTCGGATTACTACCGCCGGACCCGATGGCAAATCCGTCTCCCCACATCAGGTTCGAGGTGACACCATCGATATAGTTGTTGCTGCCGTAAATATTAATGCCATATCCCCATTCGCCGCTAGTCCCCGTATGCTGATAGCGATCCCCCAGCAGTGTGCCGCCTATGACTTTTACACTGGAACCCGTAATTCGCATAAGCTCGTAGTTCCCAGCGCCGTTAGGTATCACCTTGAGGATCGCATTGCGGTCCAAATTAATAGTGAGATTATTCACATTGACGAGAAGACCGAGGATGTTCCCGTAGCGAAGAGCATTGATCATATAGGTGCCCGGCGGAATGTAGACGGTGCCGCCCGTTCCTCCCATCGCTGTGATCGCGTTTTGGATTGCCAAGGTGTCATCAGCTACGCCGTCGCCTTTGGCATTGTAAGGAGAATCTTTTACGCTGATCACAGTTGCTGAGGTTGGAGTCGGCGCGCAAGTGGAGAGTGTGAGCCCAGGAGTTGAAGCCGGTATTGGCGTCGGAGTTGGTGTTGATGCCGGCGGAGGTGTCGGAGTCGGCGTGCTCGCAGCGGCAATACTCCAAGAATAAGATTGCACCGAAGAGTTACCGGCTTTGTCTGTGCCGCGCAAATTAAAGTTATGAGTTCCCACTGCGAGATTATTGTAAGCCTGAGGGCTTACACAGCTTGCATAAGCTTGAGAATCTAACTGACACTCGATCAGATTTACGCCAGACAATGCATCACTGACAGAGAATGCAAAGCTTGCTGAAGTGGATTGAGTTGAAGATGCTGGCTGAGAAGAGATTGTCACAACAGGAGCTACCGCATCGACCACGATACTGTAACCGCCTTCCGCAGAAACGTTGCCGGCTTTGTCGGTCGCACGAACCGCAAATAAGTGGCTAGCACTCGAAAGTCCAGAGAACGATTGAGGACTTGCACAAGCAGCAAAAGCTCCTGCATCGAGTTTACACTCATACTTGGCAACTCCAGAAGAATCTGTCGAGTTGAAAGTCAAATTCAGTGAAGTGGACTTGGTTGGATTCATTTGATTTGAATTCACCAACGGAGTCGAAGGCTTGGTAAGGTCAACGGCAAAACTATAATTTGCTGGTGAAGAAGACTGTCCGGTTGCATCGATGGATTTCACGGAGAAGCTATGGCTTCCCTCTGCAAGACTTGAATAAGCTTGTGGACTTGAGCACGCAGCGAACGCTGAGTTATCCATTGAGCACTGATAGCTTGCAATCGTGCTTCCAGTGCTTGATCCGGCAAAACTAAAACTAGCTGAATTTGAATTTGAGAAAGCTGCCGGCATTTGTGAAATGGCCACACTTGGAAGTGCAATCGCTGTATTCACAGAAAACGAAATCGTCTGAGTCCCAGATTTATTACTGGCTTTATCTTGCGCATAGATTTTTACGTTATGCGCGCCTTGTGCGAGGTTTGATAAAGCGTAAGGCGAGGCACAAACCGCAAAAGCGGCATTATCTAATGAGCAGTAAGAGACTGCACCTGGGAAGTTATCCGTGACTGAAAAGGCAATTGAAGCCGAAGTGACGTTAATAGTTCCTGATGGAGCTGAGTTAATCGTTACTACAGGAGCTCTACGATCCAAGCGGAAGCTTCTTTTAGCTTGTGCGAGCATCATGTTGTTTTGACTGGTGGCCGCCACCGTCAAAGTATAATCACCATCAGGTTTTGCAGAAAGGTCAATAGGACTTGAGCAATCTGCCTGTAGTGTTTGATCCAAGTAACATTGAGCGCTCACAGAGGAAATATTATCTCCAGAAATGTCATAACTAAAATCAATGCTGTTGGTATTCACGTAATCAGCAGGTCCGCTGCGGAAGCTCACCGCTGATACTCGTGGCTCGCTGGAAGCTAAAGTCGTACTTCCTTCGGTGTCAGAAAGTTGAAAGCCATTTTTTGAGCAGTTGTTGTATAAGAAAGCCGAAGACATCATGACGGTCATTGAAATAGCAACAAGCTTAAGCTTTTTAAGCATTCATTCCCCCAATACAATGCGAATACCTATTACATGGCTACTCTTGGAGGACGCTTCAAATCCGTGATTCGTTTCGCCAAAAAGCTAAACCTATTTCATTTTCACATTCTAAATAGGCGTGAACAACAGGGCTTCTCAGAATGAGACGCCCTGAAAGAGTTTTGAATGAGTTTAAGAGATGTTTAATCTCCAGGAGTTTTGGACGCAGTCTCCTTTATGGACAAGAAGCCGAAACCTGGTGCAAATCTAACGTCGTCGAGTTCAACGAATACCGATAGACCACTTCCCCATTGGCGTCCGCAGCGACATTGCCTGCGGGCTGACCATCCACCTGAATCGAGCAGCTCGCGTTGGCAGGTTTGCCGGTGAAGCGCAACTCCAAAGTACCGATAATGCCCAAAGCCAATGGCGAAATAAAGAAGGGGCCCGGCGCTCTAAATGTACCCGAATGCGAAGACGTGTACGTATCCGCAGTCATTGGCAATGAGAGCACTAAACCCGACGCCGGAGTCGAAGCTTTACTTGCCGCCTCAGCTGCCACCTCTGTCGCCGTTAAAGCGCGCGAGTAAACTCGTGTTGACGCCAAACTTCCTTTAAATGTCCCAAGGCGAATAGCCCGCTCATCCGGTGAATACAAGAACGACGTCGATGCTGTTGAGGAACCAATGGAGCGGCCATTAATGTACATTGTCGCCACTCTCGTTGCTTTATCATATGTATAAGCCAAATGACTCCAGACACCTGCTGTGATAGGACCCGCAATGGATACTGCGAAATTCATGTTTTCATCCGGGCTAATGTAGCCAACAACCGTGCCCGCGTTGTAGTAAAATCCATAACCTCGGCCTTTATGCATCAGCGAAGCTCTTTGGGAAGCATTGGCGCTATCGATCTTCACCCAAGTTTCTACGGTGAAACCTTGTTGCTCACCCACCGTCAGCGCACTAGGTGAAACTTCCATATAGCCACCGTTCGGAACACCGCGAGGACTTCCATAACTTGGCAGAGATGGCATGGTTCCATCAAACAACGCACCTTCAGTGCTGAACTGAACGTTCGCACCATACACTCTGGCGCTTAATCTATTTGCCGAAGTGTCAGCAGACGTTTGTCCGAACACACCGATGGAGCTTTTACCGTCCGCAAACTTCATTTGGATGAAATCACCAGACTCGTAAGCAATTTCTCTTTCAGTGTTCAGTTGATTGAGAACCGCTAATTTATTTTTAAACATATTCATGCGAGTCACATTGCTCGTAATTTGACTTCCTGTGACCTCTAATGTGAATGGCGAACCCAAGGCAACCGCCGCATTCAGCATGACTTCGTAATCTTGATCCGTTCCGCCAGTGCCTGCGATTGGCAACCAACCCACACGTGGTGACATCGCATTGCGAAGGTTTTCCATGAAAGTCGGAATTAAGAAATTCGTAGCCCAGAAACCAGGAGTCGGTGAGTTCTGAATCGACCATTGGTCACCGATAACACCTTGGCGAAGAACCGGGAACAGACGAGAGTAAACACCTGTCGAAGCTTGCAAGCCAGCCCCTGTGCCCGCATTCATATCCGACAAATATCGGAACCAAGCATCAGGCCCCTTCATTTCTTCGATACCGTCTAGATAAATTCCCGACACAGGAAGTTTGCCAAGAATATCTGTATAGCTCTTTGAAAACATATCGATGTTCGCCGTTGAATAGGTATTCCAAATATACGCATTAGGATCGTCAGGCGATAAGACCGGACTGCCTGCCGAGTTTTTATATACGTACGCGTAACCTGGATTCGATGGATTCACACGCGCAGACAGATAATGCAAACCTGTCGTCAGACCCTTCGCATTGATCGAAGATAAAACGGTCGCAAGGTCTGTTCTTGGATTTGCCAAACCTTGGCTTAATTGCCAAGAGGAACCGACCATCATAAAGTCTTTAAATCCATAAGTTTGCGCCAGCGTTGCCGCACCAACGGCATCCGATGAGACAGCTCCCAACCAGAACAAGGTAGAGTTGAAAGTATCCTTCGGCATACGGCTGATCGTGCCGTAGTATTGAAGCAAGGCAAGACGATGGTTCGCACTACGATAAGGATAAGACGACATGAAGATCGCAAAGGCACTGCCTTGCAATGGTTCAAGGGCCGACGAAGTCCAACTGATATCATTACCCCACATAGGCACAGCACCTGAATCTGGGCCGTACCGAACTCCTCCCATGCCTGGTGTAGAGATTTGAGTTTCGTTGTTACAGTTTGAACTTAAACAGATTGCCGTAAGCCCCAATGAGCTGTGACCACAGTGAATTCCATGCGGTTCACAGGCCATTTGATTTTGTGAACGTGGTAAAGCGAAGCGCAAGCTGACACCTGACACAATACTTGTCGCCCCATTTTGCACAGCTGATAGAACAAACTTAAGACCCTGGCCTGAGGTCACTTGAAGATCAACATAAGCATCTGCGTAAGCTGCACGCGAAATACGATAAACAGCGACCCCGCCAGAGTTTGAAATAGCTTGAACCTTATCAACAAGTCCTAGACCTCCACCCTGAATTCCAAGATAAAGAGCTTTCTGGGCACTTGTTAAAGTTTGATTCGATGTCAAATCAGTCACCGTCACTGTCCCATCAGCCGCAAGCTGGAATTGCATTTGCGGCGCCCCTGCTGGCGGAGGCGTTGGATCTTGAATCGGCGTTATCGACGGCGTCGGAGTTGGAGCCGCGGCAATACTCCAGGAATAAGACTGCAATGAAGAGTTTCCGGCTTTATCCGTACCTCGCAGATTGAAAGTATGAGTTCCCACTGCGAGATTGTTGTAGGCCTGAGGGCTCGCGCAACTTGCATAAGCTTGAGAGTCAAGCTGACACTCTACCAGGTTTACGCCAGACAATCCGTCACTCACACTAAATGCAAAACTTGCTGAAGTGGAGAGAGTTCCAGTCGTAGGTTGCGCTGTAATTGTCACAACAGGAGCGACCGCATCGACCACAATACTGTAACTGCCTTCCGCAGAAATGTTGCCTGCTTTGTCAGTCGCTCTGACTGCAAAAGTGTGACTAGCACTGCTGAGTCCTGAGAACGCCTGAGGACTCACACAAGCAGCAAATGATCCAGCATCGAGTTTACACTCATACTTTGCAACTCCCGAAGAGTCTGTCGAGTTAAAAGTCAAATTAAGCGAAGTCGACTTGGTTGGATTCATTTGATTTGAGCTCACCACCGGAGTCGAAGGCTTTGTAACATCTACTGCAAAGCTGTAGTTCGCAGGAGAAGAACTCTGGCCTGTTGCATCGATAGACTTCACAGCAAAGCTATGGCTTCCCTCTGCAAGACTTGAATAAGCTTGTGGACTAGAACACGCTGCAAATGCCGAGTTATCCATTGAACACTGATAGCTTGCAATCGTGCTACCGGTGCTAGCGCCTGAGAAAGAAAAACTTGCAGATGCAGAATTCGAGAATGCCGCTGGCATCTGAGAAATCGCGACAGATGGAATCGCAATAGCTGTATTTACAGAAAATAAAATCGTCTGTGTCCCAGATTTGTTACTCGCTTTATCTTGGGCGTAGATTTTCACACTATGTGCACCTTGCGCGAGGTTCGACATGCTATACGGCGAAGTACACACAGCATAAGCCGCATTATCTAAAGAACAATAAGAGATGGCACCCGGAAAGTTATCCGTCACGGAAAACGCAATCGAGGCCGAAGTTACGTTGATCGTTCCAGAGGGAGCTGAGTTGATGACCAAAACCGGGGATCTACGATCCAGACGGAAGCTTCGTTTGGCTTGGGCAAGCACCAAGCTGTTCTGATTTGCAGCCTCAACGGTCAAAGTGTAATCTCCATCAGGCTTTGCCGAAAGATCGATGGGGCTTGAGCAGTCCGCCATCAGTGTTTGATCTAAGTAGCACTGCGCACTCACAGAAGAAATATTGTCGCCTGAAATGTCGTAGCTAAAATCAACACTGTTAGTATTCACATAATCGGCAGGACCACTGCGAAAACTCACCGCAGAAACTCGCGGTTCGCTCGAAGCTAAGGCCGTACTTCCTTCGGTGTCAGAGAGTTGAAATCCATTTTTAGAACAGTTGTTGTATAAAAATGAGACAGATAGAATAGCTATGAGAGAGAAGAAGACTGGCTTGATTCTCTTCAAAGACAATAGGCTTGGCTTTAACATTATCCCCCCGAGGAACCTTACTAGAAGACGCTAAAAAGGGATGAATCGTTTCAAAAAAAACCTATCCACGCTCTCCATTCAGAGCCATTAGACATCCCCTTCTATAATTTTCGGTTGATATGCTTTCCTATTCAATAGGAGGTCTCAAATTGATTTCCCCGTAAACGAACCCACTCAAGAAGAGGGAAGGAAAATGGTGACGTAAAAAATGTCAGCAGTTTTCAAAACGAGAAAAGATCAGGTATATCCATTTCAAGTGGAGCCTCTCTATCACTGCAGCGCTGCAGCCCCATCTCCCATGCTGGAGATTCGGTTTGACACATTTTCATTTCTCAACTACCGCTGGAGCATGTCACGCGCCTCGGAATTTTTATGGGCTCAATATAGTAATCGGAAAGCTAAAAACCCTGGCTTCTCGCAAAGGGCTTTTGCTCGCCACATCGGGATTAGCTCTGGCCTGCTAACCCACTACCTTAATGAGAAACGCCCCATCACTAAAAAGGCCGCACAGCTCATTGCCAAAAAACTCCATCTGGACAGCACTCAACGGGATTATTTTGTCTATCTTTGCGAACTTGAAAAAAACGAGAAGCGGACTCCTTCGCGGATTTTAACGGATGACGAACTGGCCCTAACAGTGGAGTGGTATCACTTCGCCATTCTCTCGTTGTTTTCAACCAAGGATTTCAAATTTGATAATGCTTGGATCGCCAACCGTCTGGGCATTCCGAAAGCCCTTGTGGCCTCTTCCCTGGACCGCCTCGTCCGTATGAACTTTATCAAGATTGAAAATGGCAAAGTTCACCTGATGCCTGGAACGACCTCCACCCCGACGGGGTCCCCGAATAAGTTTGTGCAAATGGCTCATCAGGAAATGCTAAGGCATATTGAAACCAATATCCCGCGCGTCCCTCTCGAAAAGAGAGATCTTTCCTCCATCACCTTGGCTGTCAATGAAGACAACCTCGAGGAAGCAAAAACAATGATTCGTGCTTTCCGTCGCCGGCTGGCGACTCGCCTGTACAAAGGTAAAAAGAATCAGGTCTATACAATCAATATTCAATTATTTCCACTGACTCAGGAGATTTAACGATGATCATGCTGCGGTTATCATTGGTACTAATGACTTTCTTCTCTCTCTCGGCCAGAGCCGATAACTGGTATGAAAGAGGCAACGGAGGATTTCTTCTCTCTTGCAAAAATCAGAAGGACCGGGCTTTGGACCTCTATGAAATCGAGGACCGCCTGAAAGGCAACACTCTAGATCTCACCCACGCTTCCGATGTCCAAGAACGCGTCAACTATCTTTTATCAAAACTTCAGAGATGGAACCACGAACGCGCAGAGCTGTATGGACTCTGGTCCACTCGATTCCTAAAAGGAGACTCAGAATTCAAATCCGGCAAAGATTTGAGTCCCATCAATGACGTCGGCCTAGGTTTCGTTCCCCCTGGCTGCGAACTGAAACAAGTCATTTTTCAACGGCCCCCAAGCGGCCTCAATCAGCGCCTCTACACCATCAATTCGGATTTGTGGCAGGGCTTAGACGTCATCAATCAAGCAGCTATGATGGTGCATGAACTCATCTACCGCGAACTCGCCGCGCCCCCGAGCTCCCACGTGACTTCGGAATCAGCAAGGACACTCAATGCTTGGCTCAACTCCGTCGAATTTGACCAGCTCACTGAGCGGCAATATGTGGAACTCCTCAAGAGCTTGCACTTTGTCAGTGCGGAGTATCGGGGTATGGCGATCTTACTGAATGTGAAAGACTCCGCCCGTAATGTGTGGCAAGACCTCCCCTTTCAGATTGATCCAAACTACAGCACATTGCTCACGTTCGATGTGTCTCGTCCTCTGACGACACCTCATTGGACGTTGACTCCTAGTTGCACGGCCTCCCCCTCAGAGGTCCTCCTGACCGCCGGAGGGGCCTGGTTCGATCTCCAAGAGGAAATTGATCGCATTGGCCCTATAGGATATTCGGAAGATATCATTAAGACCTGCTTTAGTTTTTTTTCGGTGCCAGGGAAGCATTATTTTATTCGTGCCAAAAGTTGGGAATTTCTCCATGGCAAACTCAGCAAAGCACAAGGCCACTATGACGGTGGTAAATACCAAGAAGCGGAGATATCTAACTATCGTGGTTTTAACCTCAACTCCATCCCCAACTTCCCCGTAGATGTCACTTTTAAGTTAGATACCAATCAGGATATTCAAACCATCGAATTCGTCGGCAAGTCCTGCCTCTCGAATCAAAGTAACAATACCATCCTGATCTGGAAGGATTCTCCGGATAACCCCAAAGTCCTATGGAATGGAGACGACGCATTTGATTCGATGGTCAAAAAGCTTTCCAAATGTAATGACTAAAAGCCTGTCTCCGCAAATGGCGGAGACTTCACTTTAAGGCTTGTACTTCCAGAGATCGTTGCGATAGCCGCGGATGCCATTGGCATCATAGCCTAAGCCGCCATAGAGCCAGAAATTTCCTGAGGTGTCGACACATCCCGACCCCAGCTTCCAGCGGCCGCCTGGTGTATTGCCATAGATAAAGGATCCCACTGGAGAATTGTGGTTGCCCCGTTGGTTCACCACATTGCTCCCGTCCACCCACGTCCAAGTATTCGCGGCGATATTGTATTTCCAAAGATCATTGATTTCGCCGTTACCACTGACACTGTCATAGGCGCTGCCGCCAAAGAGCCACAAGTTCCCCGAGCCATCTGCCCACCCCGTAGCCTGATAGCGCGCCCCTGGCGAGTTCGCGGTGCTACCGACTCCCTTGGTCCCGTAAGTTCCTGCACCAGCCACGGTGTTTTTCCCTGTCATCCAAGTCCAAGTATTCCCGACTGGATCATACTTCCAAAGATCATTGAGCACGTCGATACCACCCACGCCGTCGTAGCCGCCACCACCGAAGAGCCAAATATTTCCCGAGGCATCCAACCACATCACAGGGTTGGTTCGCGCGCCAGGAATATTTGCCGTGCTAGCTGTTCCTTTGGTGCCATAGGTGCCGTTGGCATTGGCGGCATTGTTTCCAGCAATCCAAGTCCATTGATTGGTCCCTGGATCGTATTTCCAAAAATCATTCAAATAACCACCACTCGCAGCGGCCATACCACCACCACCAAAAATCCACGCGTTGCCAGAACCATCTTGGATGGCACCCATTGCATTGCGTGTCCCTGGCGTGTTCGCCGCCGCCGCCGTGCCCTTCGTTCCATAAGTACCGTAATGATTTACCGTATTAGAGCCCGTCATCCATGTCCATTGGCCCGTCGATATATTGTATTTCCAAAGATCATTCATCGCGGCAACGCTAGAGGCACTATCAAGACCAGTGCCGCCGAAAATCCACAGGTTCCCCGAGGTGTCGGCCCAGCCGCCATGATCCGTACGCGATCCCGGAATGTTCGCCGTACTGCCGGTGCCTTTGGTGCCGTAAGTCCCGGCTACGTAGGAAAAGCTATTGCCGGCAACTTTGCTCCACACGCCGGTAGCGATGGTGTATTTCCAAAGATCGTTTTTTTGTCCGAAAGGCTCCCAACCGACATCGACATATCCATAGCCACCAAAGAGCCACAGATTTCCCGAGGAGTCTGGCATCATTACCGAAGAAGCTCGCCCGCCCGGAGAATCAGCCACACCCCCGATACCGATGAAGGGTCGTGCGTAGCTACCATCCGGGCCACTGACCCAAGTCCACTGC
>Ga0255338_1003410_pt1 | contig 19190 bp, 17 predicted proteins | sample MeOH1_35cm_T4_19_FD_203715 | JGI IMG/M metagenome (GOLD analysis project Ga0255338, IMG submission 203715) | Sandy soil microbial communities from University of British Columbia, Vancouver, Canada - MeOH1_35cm_T4_195 | ecosystem: Engineered > Artificial ecosystem > Sand microcosm > Unclassified ...
CGAGGCTGTAATCCTACGTACGAATTGCACGCTTCCTACCTTCGGAAATGATTCGCCCCTCTAGCCGGACCTTTGCGCTGCCAGAATATGGCTCAGCCGAATGTTTAGCTGGTGCCGGGCAAGAGCCCTGGCGGGAACCGAGCGAAATGAAGCGTTGGCCTTCACGTAAACCCCAACCCAAGCCTGTTGCCGGTGAGGAGTCCGCGCCCGAGAGCGGACCGCTGGGTGCGGTCGATCTCGCGATGGCCGCCGGCATCATCGCGGTCGCGCTGTCGATGTCGATCCCGGTGGCGCTGCACTTCCGCCAGGAAGTCCGCAGCCTCGATCAGACGCGGATGGCCTCCATGTCCCGGACCCGGCAGCTCCGGATGACTCTGGAGCGGGGGCAATCTCGGAACGCCGCGCTCACGCAGTTCCGGCGGGAAGTGAACCGGTACGTAGCTGACGTGGAAGCCCGGCCGATGATCCCGTGGACCACGTTCGTCGGTGAGCTGAGCCGCCGCCGTCCGAAGGGGGTGTGGACTACGCGCATCAGCGGCAACGGCCCGCACTTCCGCGCCCTGGTGGCGGCGGAGCGTCCGGAGTTGGTGACGCTGTATACGCAGAGCCTGCGGCAGTCGCCGTACGTAGACTTCGCGGCCCTGCCGGCCGGCACGGCTCCCGCGGCGCAGGCGCAGGTAGTAGGAAGGCTACGAGGTGAGTAAGATGCGATTGCCTTCCCCGGCGGCGAAGCCGCAGATCGAAACGCTTCGCTCCCCTCGCGGCAGCCGCGCCACCCGCTGGCTGGTGCATGGCGCCGTGTTCACCGCAGCGCTGCTCGCTGGCGGAGTAGGCCTGGTCTGGCCGCAGTGGCTGGCCCTCGACGGTGCCCACGCCGCGCTGGAAGTACAGCAGGAGCGGGAGCAAGATTTCCAGGACCGGCTCGACTCGGTCCACACGCTCAATAACCGGCTGCACGATTGGCAGAATGAGAGCCGCCGTGTCTTCTTGCCGGAAGAGCTCAATCAATACAGCCGCGTGGTGCAAGGGGTCGCCCGGCGTGAAGGCGTGCAGGTCCTGAAGTATCAGGTGAAGGCGGCCAGCGGCGGTCGCTGGCGGGCGGTGGCGCTGCAGCAATACGGGTCGGATGGGCACGCCGAGGTGGCCGGCGAAATCCAGCCGCGGTCCATCCGCGTGGTGTTGACCGGCAGCTTCGAAGGGGTCTACCGCGCCATCGCAGCCTTGAGCCAGCAGCAACAGCTCTTCTTGCCCGACCAGTGGGACATCGCTCCTGCCGCGCCCAATGGCCCCGCGGGAGGCCCCTTGCGCGCAGAAGTTACCGCCACGGTGTTCACGGTGCAGGAGCCGGAAGACAGGCCGGTGGCCCCCCTCAAGACCACCGGCCCGGTAGCGGCCAACTTGCCGCTGGAGAAATTGCCATGACGGGATCGTTGACTCCGGACACGGAGGAGCGTCGCGGACTGCGCGTCAGCAGCCTGGTCCTGATGGTGGCCGGCGTGCTTGCCCTGGGCGGCGGTGTAGGCCTGGCTTTGAACCGCACCTCGGCGCCGCCGGCGGTGACGGCGGAGGTGATACCGGGCGATCCGGCTACCGATCCGCAGACTCCGCCCAGCACGAGCGCGGAAGCCGCCCCAGCGCCCACTCTGGTGCGCTCCGTGGCCACCGGGCCGCGATTGGTGGACGCGACTCCGCCTGAAAACCCATTTTTGCGCACAGCGGCCGATCCGGTAGCGTTCGCTCCGGCCGGTGGCAGTGCCCCCATTCCCGCTGCGGTGGCGGGGACGTCCACGCCTGCGTCACCGGCTGCGGCAGAAGCCGCGGCCAAGGTGACGGCGCTGTCACAGCCGGCTCGCCCGGTTGCGGCCGCCAAACCCAGCGCGGACGACCTGGCCCTTACGGGCATCGTGCAGGGAGATCCGCCGGTCGCGGTTGTGCGTTATTCTGGTCAATCTTTATTCCTAAAGATTGGCGACCAGGTTGCCGATACCTGGCGTTTGGTAGAGTTCAAAGAGCGCTCGGCCATCTTCCAACTGGGCGCGCAACGGGTGGAAATCCCGATCAAAGGAGGTAGTTCGGAATGAGCCCAAAGGCAAGTCATTTCGTGGGATATCCGCGTCGTTTGGCCGTCCTGACACTGACGGGTGTAGTAGCCTGCGGGTCGGTCTTCGCATCCAGTGGGAGCTACGCGGCGGAACCGTCTCGTCCTGCAGTGAACGGCGAGCGCAAAGTACGACTGGACTTCGTTCAGGCTGACATCAACGACGTAGCGAAGGCCCTCTCCATCCAGAGCGGCGTCAACGTGGTCCTGATGCCTTCCGTGAAGGGAGCCGTGACGGTCCGCCTGACGGACCTGATGCTCGAAGACGCGCTGAAGAAGGTGGCCGCCGCGGTTGGAGCGGACGTCCGCAAGTTCGACAGCACCTACTTCCTCGGCAGCACGGTGGAGCTGCGCACCATGGTGGCGCGCACCGGCGTTAAGCAGAGCCTGGCGGTGAAATACATCGACACGGCCGACGTGAAAGAGCTGTTGCAGCACTCCTTCCCCTACCTGACGGTGGAGACCATCGGTAAGGTGAAGCTGCTGGTCCTGGCCGGCTCTCAGGATGACGTCTCCGGAGCTACGGAACTGGTCCGGGAGCGAGATATCGCCCCGCCGGCCGTCCCCGAGCCGCCGAAGCCGGAGCCGGTGAAGCCCGTGCTGATGCGCGAGACCTTCTCCGTGAAGTATGCCAAGCCCACGCTGCTGATCGACACGCTGGCCAAGGCCGTGCCGACGATCAAGGTCAGCCAGGTGGAGCAGACCCTGATCCTGGAAGGTTATGCGCCCCAGCAGGATCAGGCCAAGCAACTGTTGACCGCCCTGGACGTGCAGGGCGCGGGTGAGCGCGTGGTGCGTGCCTACAAGCTGAAGTACCTGCACCCGCACCAGGCCTCCAGCGTGCTGAAGGTCCTGTTCCCGAACCTCACCATTCAGGCAGGCTTCGAGTCCTACTCGCCGCCGTCCGCCCAGTTCAAGCCCCTAGGGCTGGATACGGGTAAAGCGTTCGACCAGACGGGCCTTCAGGGTGCGACCGGCCAGGTCGGGCCGGAGACCAGTCTTTCCGGTGGAGCGCAAGACATCCGCTCGCCGGGCGCCCGCTCCCGCACCATCATCCTGGCGGGCCCGGTCACGGAGATCGAGCAGGCCACCCAGGTGCTGTCGAGCGAAGATATCGCGCCGCAGCAGGTGGTGATCGAGGCGCGGGTCATCGACATGTCGCCGGAGAAGACCAAGAAGTTGGGTCTGCTCTACGATTGGAATTCGCTGACTTTCACGGAGCGCAACGGCAACTCCCCCGGTAAGGCGTTCGGCTCGTTCGGGCGCACCCCGTTCCAGTTCGACGTAGCACTGGACGCGATCCAGACGGATAAGGACTCCCGGGTCCTGGCCAAGCCGAACATCTCCGTGGTGGACGGCGAGGAATCCAGCATCTTCATCGGCGACATCCTCCGCTACGAGCGGGTGGAGAGCGTCACGGCGGTGGGCTCCCAGTTCACCATCGAGACGGTGCCCGTGGGTGTGGCGCTGCTCTGCCGGCCGCGCATCAACGACGGCGACATCACGCTGAAAGTGCACCCCGTCGTCTCCACCGTGACCGGCTTCACGGGGCGCAACAACGACATTCCGATCACGGCCAGCCGTGAAGCGGATAGCACCATCCGCATGAAGGACGGCGAGACGATCGCCATCGGCGGACTGCTGCGCGAAGAAGACATCTCCACGCTCACGAAGGTGCCCATCATCGGGGACCTGCCGTTCCTCGGACAGCTCTTCCGCCATCGCAACAGCACGAAGCGCAAATCCGAAGTGACGATCTTCCTCACCGCCCGGATCATGAAGGGCTAACGCCGCTGCGGCAAGTTGGAAAGGGGCGAACCGGGCTACGGCCTGGTCCGCCCCTTCTTCGTTTCTGGCACCGCCCTGCCCCCGCATCCCTCGCGCGAGGGGAAGATCATTGCCTTGGCTCTAGGATGACGGGGTACGGAAGGAAGAACGGCGTTCCCGACGCCTGCAGTGAAAATAGATCGTCGGTCGAGGGCACCGTCCGCGTACCCCGTCATCCTGAACGAAGCGGAGCGTAGTGAAGGATCTCGTATTCGTGAGTAGGCGTCACCCGAAAGCAGCGTCGCGTGGGGTCGAGATCCTTCGCCCATACGGGTACACGCACTGCGCTCCGGATGATGGGGTACGGAAGCAAGGCTGACGTGCCCCGGGCCGGTTTTCATCCACCGGGGGTGAGACGTAGTCCCGTGACCGCTGAACCCTGAACACGGTTGTGGGTGCGCTCACCGACGGACTCGAGCCGCCCCCGCATGGTCATTACGGGCTCGGGCCGCGCCTTCGTCCGCCGCCGCGCCCTGCTGCTCGCGCGTCACCTTAGGCTCCTGCCACCCCGGCGCATCGGGTCGCAGGAGGAAGTTCACCCGTCGCCCTCGGAATGACTCCGTGCGATGCCGCCCTCACTCTGCGAGCCTTTCTCCCTCTCACGCACGACGCGGTCTTCCCTCCGGCATCAGCAGCGGCTTCGCAGGCTTCGCGCTGTCCAAAATGCTATTTCCTATCAATACCGCCAAAACTCTTCGCCGTGGACTGCCGGCCCTGGCACTCGCGGGCTTAGCCCTGGCCCTACCCACGGTGGCGGCTGCGCCGGTGGAGGAGCAGGATTTCCCGGCGCTGCAGGCGGAGACGAAGAAGGTTTTCAAGGATCAGGTCACGCCCTTCTTCAACCGGTACTGTACGGATTGCCACGGCATCCACAAAATGGAGGGCGGCATCAACTTTGCCCCGGCGCTGGTGGCTCCCGCCGCTCCCTCCTCCGTCAAGAAGTGGAAGCAGGCGCTGGCCAATGTGAAGACGCACGACATGCCGCCGAGTTACGCGGGCAAACAGCCGACCGATGCGGAGCGGCAGATGTTCGTAGACTGGGTGGGGAAGAGCAAGTTTCTCAGCCCGAAGGACCCCGGCGTGTTTGTGATCCGCCGGCTGACCAAGGTGGAATACGGCAATACACTGCGGGATCTCTTCGGAGTGGACCCGGCGGTGGCGGCGGAGCTGCCGGATGAGGTCTTCGGCGCGGGGTATCTGAACACGCTGTCGCCGCTGCAATCGGAGAAGTATCTCGCCATCGCCAATGAGGTGTTGAATCGCGTGCTGGCGCCGAAGAACGCGCCGCCGACGAAGGTGCAAAAGCGGCTCTTCGGCAAGACGCCAGCGCCGGGATCGGATCTACGCGCGGCGGCGAAGAGTGTCGCGCGTTCGCTGACTCGCCGCGCGTATCGTCGGCCGGCGTCGGAGGCGGAACTGGAGGTGCTGCTCGGGGTCTACGATCTGGCGACGAGGAACAAGCTCCCCTACCCGGCCGCCCTGCGCCTGATGCTGAAGGCGGTGCTGGTCTCGCCGCAGTTCCTCTTCATCACGCCGGCCGGGGAGCCGCCGCCCGGGCAGACGATCGTGCCGCTGGACGACTACCAGCTCGCCTCGCGCCTCTCGTATCTGCTCTGGGCCACGATGCCGGATGCGGAGCTGTCCGCGCTGGCCGATGCGGGGAAACTGCACGAGCCCGCGGTGCTGCGGGCGCAGGTGAAGCGCCTGCTCGCCGATGCGCGGTCGCGGGCGCTGTTCGATGGCTTTGGCGTGCAGTGGCTGGGACTGGCGGACCTCGACACCAAGACCTTCGACACGGCGAAGTTTCCCCAGATGACCGCCGAACTGCGCACGGCCATGTATGACGAGGCACGGCTGTTCTTCGACAGCATCGTCCGCGAAAACCGCAGCGTAGTCAGCTTCGTGGACAGCGATTACACTTACCTCAACGGCACCCTCGCCGCGCTCTATGGAATGGAGAAAACGGTCACCGGCCCGGAGATGCGCAAGGTGAAGCTGAAGGACGCGAATCGCGGCGGAATTCTGGCGATGCCCGGGGTCCTGGCGACGACCTCCTTTCCCAACCGCACCAGCGCCGTCAAGCGCGGCGTGTGGGTGCTGGAGCAAGTGCTCGGCGAACACGTGCCGCCGCCGCCGCCGAATGTTCCCGCGCTGGAAAAGCAAGACAAGAAGACGGTGGAGAATCTCACCCTGCGCCAGCGCACTGAGCTCCATCGAACGAACGCCGTGTGCGCGAACTGCCACAAGGTTCTCGACCCGATTGGCTTTGGTCTGGAGAACTTTGACGCCATCGGCCGCTGGCGGGATAAGGACGATACGGGCGGACCGATCGACGCCGCGGGCGAGTTGCCGGGCGCAAAGCGCTTCACTTCTCCCCGGGAGTTGAAAGTCATCATCGCCGAGCGGAAGGACGAGCTGGCACGGAACCTCACGCGGAAACTGCTCGCCTATGCCCTGTGCCGCCAGCTCGAAGGGTACGACGAGATCGTGGTCGATCAACTGATGGGGACCCTCGCGAAGGATGATTACCGCATGCAGACGCTGATTACCGAGATCGTCACCAGTTATCCGTTCGTTAATCGCCGCATCCAGGAAATCGAGGTCTCGTCCAATGGTCAGTAAATCCCGCATCGATCGTCGCACCTGTTTGACCGGGCTGGGCGTCGCCCTGGCGCTGCCGCTGTTAGAAACCATGGGCTGGGCCGACTCCGGCAAGGGCAAGGCAGTCAAGCCCCCGGTGCGCCTCGGCTTCATGTACATGCCGCACGGCGTCATCATGGATCAGTTCTGGCCGGCGACTGCGGAAAGCTTCCTGGCTTCGCCGCCGCCCGCTCTGGAATCGCTGCGGCCCGTGCTCGACCAGTGCCTGCTCATGAAGGGCATCTCGGGCGTGCCGATCTCGCCCTTCAATGGCGCGCCGCACGCGCTGGAGCTCTCGACCTGGCTCACGGCGCAGTTGCCGGACGCGGACAAGCGAGCCCAGATCAGCATTGCGATTTCCGCGGACCAGATCGCGGCCAACTATGTGGGCGGTTTCACCTCCCTGCCCTCGCTGGAGTTGGCCACGATGCCGCAGACGCACAAGGAGAACCAGGAGGGGCTGAACGAAGGCTATTACTCGCACTGCAGCTTCCGTTCTCCAACCCAGGCCGTCCCGGCGGAGACGAACCCTCGCAGCGTGCTCAACCGCCTCTTCGGAAAAACCGACCGACCCGGGCAACTCGCGAAAGCGGATCCGCTCGATGGTCAGCTGCTCGACCTGGTGCTCGGCGGCGCCAAAGACCTGCGCCGGACACTCCCGAAGGACGACCAGCACAAACTGGATGAGTACCTGGACAGCGTGCGTTCCGTGGAGCGTCGCATCGCCGCCATCGAGTATCGGCAGAAAGAGGCGGCGCTGGAAAAGGCCGGAGTCGCTTCGAGCAAACGCCACGCGTCCGATTCCCCGCCCATCGAGATCAAGATTCCCGTGGGGGACAAGCGCAGCGAATACATGCAGGTGATGTGCGACCTCAACGTGCTCGCCTTCCAGACCGACATCACGCGCGTCAGCACCTACATCGGCTCCACGCCGAACGGCGTTTCCTATCCCGAACTCGGGTTCAATGACGAGCATCACTCGCAGACCCATCACAACAACAAACCCGATCAGGTCGCGAAAGTCGCCGCGATTACCGCCTTCAACATCGCCCAGTTTGCCTACATGGTGAAGAAGATGGCCGCCCTCCGTGAAGGCAGCGGCACGCTGCTCGACAACTGCATCATGATGTGGGGCACCGGCCTCGAAGACGGCAACAAGCACTCCCGCGAGAACCTCCCCTTCATCCTCGCCGGTAAGGGCGGCGGCTCCCTCAACACGGGGCGCTTCCTGCCGGATACCAAAGGCAATCAGGGCGACCTGCTCACCACGATCCTGGCCTGCGCGGGCATCCCGCTCGATCGGCCCATCGGCATCGCGACCAAGCAGATCAAAGAGATGATGCGCACGCTCTAACCAGATAGATTGACTCTTCACTCTGCAGTCAGGGGCTCGATCAACCCCCACTGCTCGCCGGCGGGACTTCCAGGATTGGGAAACGCACGCTCCCGCCGGTCCCGCCGCAAAGTGGCTGTACGCCGCGACCACGCGCTTGTTTACGGCGTGGCACGACCTTCAGGAAGTTTGCGTGCCCCCTGAACCCATACCTCGTTAGGGTCTTTCCCACGCCAGGTGGAAGCTCGGCACCCGTCCCCATGCCGGTACTTACTCGGCCGTCAGATCCCGACCCTAACGCCTGACGCCCAACGCCTGCCCCCAGCGCCCACGCCGCCTCGTGGCGCCGTGTGGGGCACGATTGCGGAAACGTGTCCCGTCGGAAGTAGGCGAATGGGCGTGGGAGACGACAATAGAAGGGGCCGTGTCCGCCACGGCCGAGCCCATACAGAGGGAGAATGGCAGTGCGCGTGGTGGTGTTGGGTGCAGCGGGGATGCTGGGGCGCGACCTGTGCTCACAGTTGTCGCCCTGTCATGAGACCCTCGCCTGGTCGCGCGTGGATGCCGACGTCACGAATGCCCCCGCGCTCCGAGCCAAGATCCTGGACGTTCGGCCGGACGTGGTGATCAACTGCGCAGCCGCCACGAACGTAGACCGCTGCGAGACGGAGCCGGATTGGGCCTACCGGCACAACGGCTGGGGTGCCTGGAGCGCCGCCGCCGCCGCCGCCGCCGCCGGCGCGCGCTTGATCCACGTGAGCACCGACTTCGTCTTTTCCGGCGCGACGGACCGGCCCTACCACGAGTGGGACCCGACCGGGCCGCTCAGCATTTATGGGGCGTCGAAGCTGGCTGGTGAAATAGCCGCACTGCGCATCTGGCCGCAGACCAGCATCGTCCGCACCCAGTGGCTCTACGGGCGACAGGGCGACAGCTTTCCGAAGGCGATCCTCAACGCCGCCCGCCGTCGTCCGGAAGCGGGCCTGAAGGTGGTGGCGGACCAGTTCGGGGCGCCCACCTACACACGCCATCTAGCCCGCAAGCTGGCGTGGCTGATAGACTGGCCGATAGATGGCATTTACCACGTGAACAACGCGGGAGAATGCTCCCGGCACGATTGGGCAGTGGAACTGCTGCGGCTCACCGGATTCTCGGACGTCCCGGTCGCCCCGATCCGCGCCGCCGATTGGCCGGCTCCGGCGCCCCGCCCGGCGCGCAGCACCCTCCGGCGGTATGCCCTGGAATTGATGGGACAGGATGACCTGCCTTCCTGGGAGGACGGCCTCCGCGACTACGTGGCCGAGTTGCGTGAGGCGGGCGAACTCCCATAACGGAGTAATGGAGTGTTGGAGTAATGGAGTAGTGAAACTCCCGAGCCTACGGCTCGGAAAATCCGCATTACTCCACTACTCCATTACTCCAACATTCTGCATCAGTGGACCGCGCCTCGTCGGATTGAGACTGATCTAGGAACCCAAATGAAAGCCCTGGTACTTGCCGGCGGAAAAGGAACGCGACTGCGGCCGCTCACCTACACGAGCGCGAAGCAATTGATCCCCGTGGCGAACAAGCCCATCCTCTTTTACGCCCTGGAAGCGATCCGCGCCGCCGGCATCCAAGAGATCGGCATCATCGTCGGCGATACCCGCGAAGAGGTGAAGGCGGCGCTGGGCGACGGTTCGCGGTTCGACGCGCGCCTCACCTATATCCACCAGGATGAGCCACTCGGCCTCGCGCACGCTGTGTGGACCGCTCGGGAGTTCTTGGGCCGCGACTCGTTCGTCATGTTCCTGGGCGACAACCTGATCCAGCACGGGGTCAAAGGCATCGTCGAAGAGTTCAACTCGGTAAACGTAGACGCCCTGATCCTGCTCAAGCAGGTGGACGACCCCCGCTCTTTCGGCGTGGCGGAGCTGGCGGAAGACGGCCGGATCCTGAGCCTGGAAGAGAAGCCAAAGGAGCCGAAGAGCGACCTCGCCCTGGTGGGGGTCTATCTCTTCTCTCCCGCCATCCTGGACGTCATCCCGACTCTGCAGCCGTCCGCGCGTGGGGAGCTGGAGATCACGGACGCCATCCAGAAGCTCATTACCACGGGTCATCCGGTCCGTAGCCACGTCCACCAGGGCTGGTGGCTGGACACTGGTAAGAAGGACGACATGCTGGAGGCCAACCGCGTGGTGCTGGACGAGATCCAGCCGCGGAACGATGGGACTCTGGACGCGGAGAGCCGCGTGATCGGCCGCGTGCAGATCGGTGCCGGCAGCGAGCTGATCCGGAGCACCGTGCGCGGTCCGGCGGTAATCGGCAGCGGCTGCCGGCTCGTAGATACGTTTGTCGGACCCTACACCAGCATCAGTGACGGTGTGCGCATTGAGAGCGCCGAAATAGAGCACAGCATCATTCTGGATGGCAGCCGCGTGGAAGCCCCCGGTCAGCGGTTGGAAGACAGCCTCATCGGCCGCAACGTGCGCATTACGCGTGTTCCCACGCGTCCCGCGGCGCTCCGCCTACTGTTGGGAGACGACAGCGAGGTGAACCTGACGTGATCGACGCCGTCGCCCAAATGACGCTACCTGTGTTGCACTTATTTAAAGCGCTTCGACCGAAGCAGTGGATCAAGAACGGCGTGCTCCTCGCCGGGATCCTTTTTACGCTGAACCACCCGCATCCGGCTTCGGACTGGCTGCGAGTGGCTGCTGCCGTACTCGTCTTCTGCATGCTCTCCAGCTCCATCTACCTCGTCAACGACGTGGCGGACGTGGAGCAGGATCGCCATCACCCCAAGAAGCGCTTCCGCCCGATCGCCGCCGGCTTGGTCTCGACGTCGACGGCCCTGGCCGCGGCGGTGATTCTGGCGCTGTGTGGGCTGAGCGGGGCGGTGCTCCTGGGGCAAGGCTTCGCGATTACCGCCGTTACCTACGTGATTTTGACCGTGAGCTATACGCTCTGGATCAAGCACCAGGTGTTACTGGACGTAATGGCGCTCTCCGGCTGCTACGTGCTCCGCGCGGCGGCCGGTGCGGCGGTGATCTCCGTCAACATCAGCCCCTGGCTGCTGGTGTGCACCACGTTGGGCGCGCTCCTCATCGGCTTCGCCAAGCGCCGCAATGAACTAGTGACGCTGGAGAACGCCGGCAGCCATCGCCGTATCCTCCAGGAGTACACGGTCGGCCTGCTAGACCAGCTCATCACCATCGTCACCGCGGCCACGCTGATGGCTTATATGCTGTACACGTTCTTCTCGCCCACCGCGAAAGAGCGGCCGCTGCTGATGGTGACCATCCCGTTCGTGATTTACGGGATCTTCCGCTTCCTCTACCTCATGCACCGGCACGGCAAGGGCGGCGACCCTTCCGCGGAGCTGATCGAGGACCGCAACCTGCTGGTCTGCGGGCTGCTCTTCGCCGTAACCTCCGGGCTGGTGATGCTGCTGGGACGTTGATTGCGTTCTTTCAGTAAGCGGTTTCGAGGTAGGAGTTCTCCGGGTACCGAGGTGAACCGTAGACGGTCCTCATCGGTTTTCCGGAGTTCTTTCGGCCATGGTTTCCAGCTCTTCCAAGACCCTGCCCCAGGCGGATATCGGTATCTTCGGCGGCTCGGGCTTTTACTCGTTCCTCTCGGACGTGGAAGAGGTCCACGTCCACACCCCATACGGGCCGCCGAGCGACAAGATCGCCCTTGCTACGCTGGAGGGAAAGCGGGTCGCGTTCCTTCCCCGGCACGGGCGCGATCACTCCGTCCCGGCCCACGTGGTGAACTACCGCGCGAACATCTGGGCGCTCAAGGAGCTGGGCGTCCGGGAGATCCTGGCGCCGTGCTCCTGCGGCAGCCTCCAGGAGCACATCAAGCCCGGCGACTTCGTGATCCTGGACCAGTTCGTGGACCGCACCCGCGGCCGTAGGGACACCTTCTTCGACGGTCCGGAGACCCACCACATCGGAGCCGCCGAACCGTACTGCGTGCGGATGCGAGAGCTGGCGATCCGCACTGCCCAGGAGCAGGCCATCACTGTGCACCCACAGGGGACCATGCTGGTGATCCAGGGGCCGCGCTTCTCCACCCGCGCCGAAAGCTCCTGGTTCACCCGGGAGGGTTTCGATGTAGTGGGCATGACCCAATACCCGGAAGCGATCCTTGCCCGCGAGTTGGGCATCTGCTACACCGGCATCGCCCTGGTGACGGACTACGACACCGGCATCGCACACGGACGGCACGTGGTGACGCTGGAGGAAGTGTTCCGCGTCTTCAAAGAAAACGTGGGCAAAGTCCAGAGCCTCATCCACGCCCTCCTCCCCCACCTCGGCGGCGACCGCCCCTGCGAGTGCGAAGCCGAAGCACGCCGGGCTACCGTGGGATAATTCGCTTAAAGGGCGTGAATGCACGCAAACGGGAGGCGGCAATAGGAACCGCCGATAGACGCCGATGAACGCCGATAGGGAATAGAGAAGCTGTCCGCAGATTTCGCAGAAGAGGCCAGATTAAGGGGAATCCGGCCCAGTTGACCCATTCGGAACGATCACTTGACTCTGAACCTGCCTTGTTATCCCTTTACCTCCTGCCTTCCATCGGCGTTCATCGGCGTCTATCGGCGGTTCCATATGCCCTCTCATTCGCGTGCATTCGCGGCCATCCAGAATCGAAATCATGACTGAACCTAGAGATACATACACCGTGGCCTGGCAGGATGGCGTGGTGCTGATGATCGATCAGCGCGTGCTGCCGCAGCGGTTTGAAGTGCTGCAGTTGACCGACTACCGCGATCTGGCCGAAGGGATCCGCACGATGGCGGTGCGGGGAGCGCCGGCCATCGGCGTCTCCGCGGCGCTGGGGCTAGCGCTGGCGGCGCGGGAAGGGCTGGCGGGCGCGCCGGCGGAGTTCTTCCCGCACCTGAGGGCGGCGGCGGAGGTGCTGCGGGGCACGCGGCCCACGGCGGTGAACCTGTTCTGGGCGATTGACCGCGTGATGAAGGTGGCGGAGCGGCATTCAGGCGACCCGCAGTCGGCGGCGGACGCGGTGCTGGCCGAGGCGCTGGCAATGCTGGATGAAGACGTGCGCGCCAACCGAGCGATGGGCGACTTCGGCGCCGCGCTGCTGCCGGACCACGGCAACATCCTCACCCACTGCAACACCGGCAGCCTGGCCGCCGTCTACCACGGCACCGCGCTGGGCGTGATCCGCTCGGCCGTGGAGCGCGGCAAGAAGCTTCACGTCTGGGTGGACGAGACGCGCCCGCGCCTACAGGGCATGAAGCTCACCGCCTGGGAGTGCAGCCAGCTCCAGATTCCGGCTACGGTGATCACCGACAACATGGCCGGCTGGGTGATGCGGCAGGGCCGCGTGGACGCCGCTATCGTCGGCGCGGACCGGATTGCGGCGAACGGGGACACGGCGAACAAGATCGGCACCTACAGCGTGGCGGTGCTGGCGCGCGCCCACGGCGTGCCGTTCTACGTGGCCGCGCCGCTCTCGACGGTCGACTTCAGCCTGGCCACCGGCGAGGAGATCCCGATCGAAGAGCGCGCATCCGACGAAGTAACCGACGCCGCCGGCTGCCGCCTTGCGCCGGAGGGAGTCGCCGTTTATAACCCAGCGTTCGATGTAACCCCGGCAGAGTACGTCACCGCCATCATCACGGAGCGCGGCGTGGCGTACCCGCCGTTCGCCGAAAACCTGGCGCGGCTGCGGGACGAGGCGATCGGGGCGGAGTAGCGGAAAAAGGAGCAATTTGAAATTGGGGCTTTCCCGGTGGGGCTCCCACGCCCCACCGCTCCGCCGCGCACTGGAATTCCGACCCTTCCGCCGGCCGGCCATGCTATAGAGAGACGGCCGGCCGCCGTGCCGGAGACGGGGCGACGGCCCACGAAGTGTGAGATCAGGAGCGCATTGCATGGAACTGCTCGCCAAACGGCTAATCCGGGACGTGAAAGACTTCCCGAAGGAAGGGATCGTCTTCAAGGACATCAATCCGGTGATGGAAGATGCCGCCGCCTTCCGCGAGGTCATCGACCGGATGCTCGACTACGCGCGGACCCTCCAGGTGGACGCGATTGCCGGCATCGAGTCGCGCGGGTTCATGTTCGGCGCACCGCTGGCGCTGGCGCTCAACGTGGGCTTCGTCCCGGTGCGCAAGCTGGGCAAGCTCCCGGGTGAGACACTGCGGGCGGAGTATGCCCTGGAGTACGGCACCAACACCGTGGAGATGCAGAAGGGCGCCGTGAAGCCGGGTCAGCGCGTGTTGATCGTGGACGACCTTCTGGCGACGGGCGGCACCGCGGCGGCGGCGGCCGAGCTGATCGACAAGCTGGGCGGCGACGTGGCGGGCATGGTCTTCATGGTGGAGCTCGGCTTCCTGAACGGCCGGGAGGCCCTGAAAGGCTTCGAGCTGCACAGCCTGATCGAGTATTGAGCGAGGCAGCCAGATCGGGGAAACGGGACAATTTGAAATTGAAAATTTGCAATTTCAAATTTCAAATTGTCCCTGCTCCTATGCGCTCACGCCCGCTTCCCCTTCTACGTGGGGTTCCCTTGTGATCTCTCCGGGCGCTCGCCGCAGCCTCCAGTTTGGCCTGCAGATCGCGGCTCAGGACCCTGCACTGATCGTCTGGTACTTGCAGAACCGCCTCCGCGGCGGGCTGCTCCCCCTGGAGCGCTCGCTGGGAGACGGCCGCAGCCGCCCGCCAGGGTTCGTCACCCTCAAGCCCACGCTCCGCTGCAACCTCCGTTGCGAGTTCTGCCGGTTCGTCGCCAACGGGGACGTGTTCGGTAAGCGGGACTGGCTGGAGCTAGACGACTGGAAGCGCGTAATCGACGAGATCGCGCCGTACGGTCCCTACCTCTGCCTCACGGGCGGGGAGCCGACGATGTATCCCCACCTCCCGGAGTTGATCGCCCACATCAACCATCGGAAGCTGCGCTCGGTGCTCACCACCAACGGCACGATGCTGGAAGCGCGGGCCGAGGCGCTGGTGGCGTCGCCGCCAACACTCGTCATCCTCTCCCTGGACGGACCACGCGAGGTGCACGACGCCGTCCGCATGGTCGACGGCACCTACGACCGCGCGCTCCGCGGCGCCCGCAAGCTGCTCGCGCTGCGGAAGCGGCCGGATGCCCCACGCCTCATCATCAACACCGCGATTACCGGGCACACCTACGACTCGGCGCTGCAGATGGTGGAAGAAGCGCGTAAGTTCGGCGCCTTCGCGCTCAACTTCCAGCACTTCTGGTTCATGACGCGCCCCATGATCGACGCCCACAATGCTCGCTGGGGCGATTGCTTCCCCCTCGACTTCGATCGCATCGGGGGCACCGCGACGGAAGGGGTGGACACGGACCGCCTCTTCGACACGATCCAGCGGCTCAAGCGGGAAGACTTCGGCCTGCCCATCCTCTTCTACCCGGAGCTGACCCGCGAGGAGATGCGCGTCTACTACGGCGAGCCGGAGCGGTTCACGCACCGGAGCACGCCAAGCTGCGCGTGGATCAGCACCGACATCATGCCCAACGGCGACGTCTCCCCCTGCTTCGAGCTGGTGGCCGGCAACGTGCTGCGCCAACCGTTCTCCGAGATCTGGAACAGCGAGCCATTCCGCGCCCACCGCCGCCGCCTCGCCACCGACGGGCCGTACCCCATCTGCGCGCGGTGCTGCGCGTACTTCCGGCGGGATTGAGGACCAGAATTTTCACCACAAAGGCACGAAGACACTAAGGGGAGAAGGGGTGGGGTTGCCTGCCTCCGTTCAGAGGATACGGCGGTGGATGCCGTTTTCGAGCAGGCCTACGTTGAAGTTGATTAGGAAGCCGAGGCGGTATCCGCCCAGTTTCAAGTAGGTTAGGACCTGAGCGTCATGAACGGGTAGCAAGCCCTCAACGGCTTTGACCTCCACCAGCACGCAGTCGTTCACTACCAGATCGAGCCGCAACTCAGCATCCAGTACCAGGCCATCATAAACGATTGGAAGCGGCACCTGCCGCCGGACCGCAAAGCCGGCCTTTTCCAGTTCGTATTGCAGACATACCTCATACACCGACTCCAGCAACCCTGGCCCCAGACTCTTGTGCACACGAAGTGCTGCATCTACGATCGCACGTCCTACCCGCTCAACCTCGTCTGGTATCCGCTCGTACGAAGCCATAGAACCTCCACCCGTCGCAAGCGAGTTAAGCCCCTTGCTGCTTGCGCAACCCCCTTGCTTCCGCTACTTTCTCCCCTTAGTGTCTTCGTGCCTTTGTGGTGAATAAATCTTCTCTTCTCGCGTTAGAATGGCTCTCGTGCATCGCTTTTTTGTTAACCCAGAGATTCTCGCTGCAGATGAGATTGATCTGCCTGCCGAGATTGGCCATCAATTGGTCCGCGTGCTGCGGTCGCGCGTGGACGACCGCCTCGTACTTTGTCCCGGTGATGGGACGGAATGGATCGTGGCAATTGCGGACATCCAGGGGAAATCGGTGCGGGTGCGGAAGGTGGAGACCCGGACGCCGGACGTGGACCTGCGCTGCGACCTCCACGTGGCGGTGGCGGTGCTGAAGGGCGAGAAGCTGGACTGGACGCTGCAGAAGCTCACCGAGTTGGGCGCGCGCAGCATCTCCCTGCTGACCACCGAGCGGACCATCAGCAGCGCGGGGGAGGAGCGGTGGTCCAAGCGCATCGATCGCTACCGGCGGATCGTGCGGGAAGCGGCGGAGCAGTGCGGCGGCACGCGCGTGCCGGAGGTGCACGAGCCGCGGAAGGTCGCGGAGCTGCTGGTGACCGTAGGGCCGGAATACGCTCGGTTGATCCTCGACCCCTATGCGGAGCGGGCGCTCACAACAGCCCTGGCGCCATGCCCGGAGCGGGTGCTGCTGCTGATCGGCCCGGAAGGGGGCTTCTCCGTGGACGAGGTCCGGAGCGCCGCCGAACAGGGCGCAACCCCGGTGAAGCTCGGGCGCCGAGTGTTGCGCGCGGAGACGGCGGCCCTCGCGGCGGCGGCGCTGGTGGCCACTGCAAGCGAACCGTAAGAGGAAGAACCCCGCCGCGTGCGCAAGTGAGGAAGCAATCGCCGCCGGCCGCGTACCATTTCCAGCCGGCGAGCCGTTTACCTCAGTGGCACCAAGTAGAACGGGATAGTGGAGTATGGGAGCAGTGGAGTAATGCTGGAAAGCCGACTCTCAACCCGGAAGACTGAATTCTCACCCCCATACTCCCAGACTCCATCACTCCCATTCCGCCGTTGGACTTCCTCCCGGTGAGTGCCCAACTCACCGGGCAAATAGTTACTACCCCTACCTCCTGACCCCTCCGGCGCATTGCCTATGTCTGTAGCCACCGTCTCCCACCTCACCGTCCGGTACGGCACCAAGACCGCCATCGACGATCTCTCCGTGGAGTTTCCCTCCGGATGCGTGGGCCTGCTCGGCGCGAACGGCGCCGGGAAGACGACGCTCCTCAACACGCTGTTGGGCTTCCTTCACCCCAAGGTGGGTGATTGCCAGGTGCTGGGGCTGAACGTGGCGACGGACCCGTTGAAGATCCGGCAGCGCGTAGGCCTGATGCCGGAGCGTGACTGCCACATCCCCGGCATGAATGCCGTCACCTTCGTGGCGTACGCCGGCGAGTTGGCCGGCATGCCGGCCCCGGAGGCGATGCGCCGCGCGCACGAGATGCTGGAGTACGTGGAGCTGGGCGAGGAGCGCTACCGGAACGTGGAGACCTACTCCACCGGGATGAAGCAGCGCATCAAGCTCGCCCAGGCACTGGTGCATGGGCCGAAGCTAATCTTCCTCGACGAGCCGACCAACGGCCTGGACCCGGCGGGCCGGGACCACATGCTGAAGCTGGTGCGCAGCATCTCGCACGGGAAGGACGTAAGCGTCATCGTCTCCTCGCACATCTTGCCGGACATCGAGCGCGTGTGCGATAGCGTGGTGGTGCTCCGGACCGGGCGGCTGTCCCAACAGGGGTCCGTAGCCAGCCTGCAGCAGACTGAAGGGCGGCAGATCGACGTGGAGCTGCGGCTTCCCTCGCCGGAGTTCCTGGCTGCGATGGTGCGCCGCGGCGCGGAGGTGATCAGCGATACGGGCAGCCGCTGCCGCCTGCGCCTGGAGAAGGACGATCCGGGCCGGGAGGTCTTTGCCGCCGCGCTGGAGGCGCGCGCCGAAGTGCGCGGTTTCAAGCCGGCGATGCGCTCGCTGGAGGATGTATTCATGGAGGCGGCGGAATGAGCCAGCTCTCAGCCCCCCTGCCGGGTGGAGCGCCCATCTCGGACATCAGCTATCGCGACTACAACGGTCCGCTGCATACCCGCGCCATCCGCTGGTGGATCGTGGCGGCGGCGGGGATGCGGATGCTGACGCGGCGCCCGGGGTTCTGGATCTTGAGTGCGCTCTCCCTGATGCCGTACCTCTCCGCCGGACTGCTCTTCTACTTCCAGTCCCTCGGCGCCCAGTTGGGGCAGCTCACCCCACCCTATCCGGTGGGTCAGAAGTACGCCGGGCACTTCTGGGGGGCGCTCGAGTGGCAGCAGCTCTCCCTGTTCCTGATCGCCCTGATGATCGGAGCGGGCAGCATCGCCGCGGACAACCGCACTAACGCGCTGCTCGTCTACCTCTCGAAGCCGTTGACCAAGGGCGACTACCTGCTGGGGAAGTGGATGGGCGTCTTCCTCACGCTGTTCCTCATCGCGCTGGTGCCGGCACTGGTGCTGTACGCCTACTGCCTCATCAGCTTCCGCACCAAGGGATTTCTCACCGAGGAGCCGCTCCTCATCTTGCGATTGATCGGCGCCGCGGCGATGCCGGCGTTGATCCACGCCAGTCTGCTGCTGGGGTTCTCCGCCTGGTCGAAGACCCCGCGTCTCTCCGGGGCGCTGTATGCGGGCATCTACATGGTCGGGGGCTTCGTGTCGCAGGTCATCGGGCTGATCGTCTACCGGGGTGACCTCAGCGAGGGCATCCTGCTCCGGCACATGTCGATCGGGGGCATCATCAGCGGGCTTACCCAGCAGATTTACGGATTCACCATCCTCACGCGGGGGTTTCACCGGAGCCGGGGCGTGGAGGTGCTGGCGCTCGATCCACCGGTACTGTGGATTACCGTCGCGGTGGCGGCCGGCCTGGTGGTGACCGGAATCGTGGCGGCGCGGACCAAGATCCAGGCCGTGGAGGTGATCCGCGGATGATCCAGTTGGAAGGTGCCTCGCGCTGGTACGGTCAGGTACTCGGCCTGAACGACGTTACGTGCGTGATCCCCGCCGGCCTCAGCGCCCTCCTCGGCCCGAACGGCGCGGGGAAGTCCACCATGCTCAAGCTGATCACCGG
>Ga0255338_1003411_pt1 | contig 19188 bp, 20 predicted proteins | sample MeOH1_35cm_T4_19_FD_203715 | JGI IMG/M metagenome (GOLD analysis project Ga0255338, IMG submission 203715) | Sandy soil microbial communities from University of British Columbia, Vancouver, Canada - MeOH1_35cm_T4_195 | ecosystem: Engineered > Artificial ecosystem > Sand microcosm > Unclassified ...
GCCTGGACGAAGAAAACCAGGATCAGCACCACGGCCAACATGACCTCCGGCAAAAAGCGCTGGTAGCCGTAGCGGATGCCCAGGTCGCCCAGGCCGCCGCCGCCGATCGCCCCCGCCATGGCCGAGTAGCCTGTCAGGCTGACGAAGGTGACGGTCAGTCCCGCCACGATGCCGGGCAAGGCCTCGGGCAGCAGCACCTTGAAGACGATCTGCCGGGTGCTGGCCCCCATCGCCTGCGCCGCTTCGACCAGGCCCGCGTCCACCTCGCGCAGCGAGGCTTCCACCAGCCGCGCCACGAAGGGCCCGGCTGCCAGCGTGAGCGGCACCACGGCGGCGGCCGTGCCGATGGAGGAGCCCGTGAGCAGGCGCGTAAGCGGAATCACCGCCACCAGCAGGATGATGAAAGGCGTGGAGCGCACGGCATTCACCACCGAACCGATCAACCGGTTCGCCACGCGGTTTTCCAGCACCCCGCCCTGGTCGGTCAGACGCAGGTACACTCCCAGCGGGATACCGATGACAGCCCCGAGCACACCGGCGATGCCGACCATCAGCACCGTTTCCCACAGCGAGCTGGCGAACAACGCCAGCAGTTCCGTCGTGAAAGTCTCAAACATGGGCCACCTCCTGCACCTGCACGCCGGCGCCGCGCAGATGCGCGATGGCGGCGGCCAGCGTCTCCTGCGCGCCCCGCGCCAATACCGCCAGCGAGCCGAACGGATGCCCTTGCACTTCCTCCACATGGCCATGCACGATGTTGAGATCGACGTCGTAACGCCGGATCACGTCCGACAGCAGCGGCCGGTCCGAACCATCGCCCGCAAACACCAGGCGCAGCAGCGTGCCTTGCGACGCCGGCACGCCGCCAAGCAGGTTGCGCACCCGTTCCAGCACGCCGGCGGGCAGGGCCTGGGGCACGACGTCGTCGATCAGGCTGCGCGTGGTCTCGTGTTGCGGGCGGCTGAAGAGTTGCAGGGTCTCGCCCTGCTCCACGATCCGGCCAGCGTCGATCACGGCCATCCGTTGCGCCACCTGCTTGATCACCTGCATCTCGTGCGTGATGAGCACGATGGTCAGGCCCAGTTCGCGGTTGATCTCGCGCAGCAAGGCCAGGATGGCCCGCGTGGTCTCGGGGTCGAGCGCGGACGTCGCCTCGTCCGACAGCAGAACCTGCGGGCGGCTGGCCAACGCACGGGCAATGCCGACGCGCTGCTTCTGCCCGCCGCTGATCTGGGCCGGGTAGCGGTCCGTGAGACCCGACAAGCCCACCAGCTCCAGCAGCGGCGCCACCCGGGCGCGGATATCGGTGCGCGACAGGTCGGCCAGCTCCAGTGGCAGCGCCACGTTGTCGAACACGGTGCGCGAGGACAGCAGGTTGAAGTGCTGGAAGATCATGCCGATGCTCTGGCGCGCTTGCCGCAATGCCGGCTCGTCGAGCGCCGTCAGTTCGCGGCCCGCCACCTGCACCCGGCCTGCCAGCGGGCGATTGAGCAGGTTGATGGTGCGAACCAGCGAACTTTTGCCGGCACCGCTGCGGCCGATCACGCCGAAGACCTCGCCGCGTGCCACCTGCAGTTCCACCCCGCGCAAGGCCTCCACTGGCCCCGCCGGGCCCCGGTAGGTCTGGACAATTCCCTGAAGGTCAATCATGGTTGGGTACTCGATTCATCAGGCTGTTCAGATCAGGCCCACCGGTGCCGCATGCAGCAGGTTGAGCTTTTTCGGGATCAGCTTGAGTTCGAAAAAGGTGTCGGCAATCACCTGCTGCTCAGCCAGGATCTCGCGCGTGACCGGCGCCGTGCCGTAAGCCGTGCGGCTTAAAAACAAATCGGTGATGCTGCGGTCCAGTCCCAACACCGCCGACAGCTCGACGGCGGCGGCCTGCTGGTTTTTGGAGGCCCAGGTGTCAACGGCATTGACTTCCTCAATGGCGATACGCAGGACGTCGGCATTCCTGGTGGCGAAGTCGCGCGAGGTGAAGTAGTAAGCCCGGTTGTTGACGACGCCGGACGCGTCGGCCAGCAGGCGCGCCTCCAGGGTCTTTTGCGCCGCGGCTAAGAACGGGTCCCAGATCACCCAGGCGTCAATGGCCCCTCGCTCAAAAGCCGCGCGGGCATCGGCCGGCGCCAGGAAGATGGATTGCACGTCGCCATATTTGAGTCCGTGCTTCTCCAGCAGCTTGACTAGGAAATACTGCACGTTCGAGCCCTTGTTGTAGGCCACGCGCTTGCCTTTCAGATCGGCGACCCGCTTGATCGGTGAGGCATTCGGCACGATCACCGCCTCCACCCGGGGCCGGGGCACGGTCGCACCGGCATAGACCAGGGGCGCACCGGCGGCCTGGGCAAAGATGGGAGGCGCCTCGCCAACGTCGCCGAAGTCGATCGACCCGACATTCAGCGCCTCCAGCTGCACCGGGCCGGCGGTGAACTCGGTCCAGGTCACGCTCACCCCCAACGGGGCCAGCCGCTTCTCCAGCGTGCCGCGGCTCTTGAGAATGGACAGCCAGCCTTTCTGATGCCCCACGCGCAACACCCGCGAGGGCTTCTGCGCCTGCGCCAAGGGATTGATGCCCAGTGCGGCCGCGCCCAGACCAGCGGCGAGCAAACGACGGCGATGCAAGATGGAAATCGAGTTCATGAAGGAATCTTTCTTGTAAAAAATTTCAAAACTGGGACAAGGCGATAAACAGATGGCACGTGACCAACAGCACTGAAAGCACCAGCCCAACGGCAATGCCGAGTGACTCCACAACATCCTGGACGGAATAGCTGTCGTTGAAAGCATCTGGGTGAACCGAACCTGAATTGCGCACCAGTGACCTCTTTTCGTTTCTGCAGGCGACACCAGTCCCTGCCAAATGAATGACCTTAAAAAATGGGGAAGGAATTGCCGCCAAAGAAACCGGCGGCTTGCTGGTGTCAGGCGCTACATCGCGCCCACGATCCGCTGGCTGACACTTTGGATCGCATTGCCTTCGTCGGCATGCTTAACTCCCTTTGAATGACTTGATTCATTGGAAGAAATTTTGAAGTAAATTGCTTCAAACTGGAACTACCGTGTTTTCACATCTAAATAGCGAAAACATCTCAAACGAGCACCGTATCTCGCCAGGCGAACTGCCCTACGCGGAGTGCGGCAATGCCCGGATGCGGCGCGCCAATTCGTCCAGGCTGGAATCTCTCAATTCAGCAAGCCGCCCGTCCAGCGCACTCTGCACAAGCTGGGACAAGGTCGATGTGTGGGGCATGACCGGCCCGAAGAACAGGACACGTGCGCCCTGAAAAATCAACAAGGTCGGGAAATTCTCGACATCGATATCGCCCAAGGCGTCGCTCTGGTCTTCGATATCGACCCAGCTGAAACGGGCCGCGCCCTGGAAGCTTGCTTCCAGGGCCTCGAACAGGGGTTGATAGCTACGGCAGCTGCCGCACCATTGCGCACACAGGCAGACCACCTCAAGGGGGCTGCCCGAAGAAGAAAACGAGGTCATGAGGCGCAGTGTGCCTCAGCTAAGCAGCCGAGGCACGCGCAGGCACATTCAGATCTTGGCGAGCGACACCTCGGTGGCCTTGATCAGCGCCACCACCTCGCTGCCCGGCTTGAGCGCCAGATCGTTGACCGAACGTGTGGTGATGACCGAGGTCACGATGCCCCATGGGGTCTCGACATCCACTTCCGACAGCACGTCGCCTCGAATGATTTCCTTGACCTTGCCGCGAAACTGGTTGCGGACGTTGATGGCTTGAATGGACATGGTTATCTCCTTGATAAGTCCGTTGAAAAATTAGATGGCCCAGCGCAGGCCGTGCGCCGGCAGGCCGGGCCAGGAGGCATCGGCCGATTCGGTGGTCCGCTCGGGCTGTTGCAGCACGCGGTGCAGGATCCGGTTCTCGATGGCCGCGAAGGCGGCATCGCCACGCTCGCGCGGCCGTGCCAGCGCGATGCGTTCGTCCAGCGCAATGCGCCCGTCCTCGATCAGGATCACGCGGTCCGCCAGCGCCACCGCTTCCTGCACGTCGTGCGTGACGAGCAAGGCCGTGAAGCCATTGCGCCGCCACAGGCCTTCGATCAACTGGTGCATCTCGATGCGGGTCAACGCATCGAGCGCGCCCAATGGCTCGTCCAGCAGCAGCAGGCGCGGGTTGTGCACCAGTGCCCGCGCCAGCGACACCCGCTGACGCTGCCCTCCCGAGAGCTTGGCTGGCCAGTCGGCCTGGCGCTCTCCCAGCCCGACTTGGGCCAGCACTTCAACGGCTCCGCTGCGCTGTTCGTTGGGAAGACCCAGGGCCACGTTGTCAATGACGCGCTTCCAGGGCAGCAGGCGCGAATCCTGGAACATGATGCGGGTGTCGTCACTCAGGCCGTTGACGGTCTGCCCGTCAAGACGCACAAGGCCTTCGCTGGCCGGCTCCAGCCCGGCCACCAGCCGCAGCAGCGTGCTCTTGCCGCAGCCGCTGCGCCCGACGATGGCAACAAACTCGCCCGGCTCGATCACCAGATCGGCCTGGCGCAGCACCTGCCGCGAACCGTAATTTTTGGAGAGGCCATTGATCTCTAGCCGCACACCGCGGTTGTTCGTGGGGTTATCCGTACTCATGTGCCCTCCTCTTAATGACGCTGGTTTTGGTAACCAGGATGCCAACGTAGCCAGTAGCCTTCCAGTCCTTTGGCAAACACATCCGCCAGCTTGCCCAGCAGCGCGTACAACAGGATGCCGACCAGCACCACATCGGTCTGCAGGAATTCACGCGCATTCATGGTCAGGTAGCCGATGCCGGCCTGGGCCGAAATGGTTTCCGCCACGATCAGGATCACCCACATCAGGCCGAGCGAAAAACGCAGACCGACCAGAATCGACGACAGCGCACCCGGCAGGATGACCTCGCGGTACAGTTGCCAGCGATTCAAGCCGTAGGTGCGCGCCATCTCGATCAGCCCCGGGTCGACATTGCGAATGCCGTGCGAGGTGTTCAGGTAGATCGGAAAGAACACCGACACCGCGATCAGGAACAGCTTGGCGCTCTCGTCGATGCCGAACCACAAAATGACCAGCGGAATCAGCGCCAGCGCCGGGATGTTGCGCACCATCTGGATGGTGGAGTCCAGCAGTGTGTCGGCCCAGTGGAACGAGCCAGTGAGCAGGCCCAGCAGCAGCCCCAGACCGCCGCCAATGGCCAGCCCCGTCAAGGCACGCCAGGCACTGATCTGCACATGGGTCCACAACTCGCCCGACAGCGTCAGCGTCCAGGCGACCTTCACCACCTCCAGCGGCGCCGGCAGCACCCGCGTCGAGAGCCAGCCTTGGGCGGAAAACGCCTGCCACAGCACCAGCAGCGCCACCGGCAGCAGCCAAGGTACCAGCCGCAACGCGACGCCGCGCGCGAAAGCCAGCGCGCTGGCCGCCAGCTGGCGACCGCTGCCCCCTTGCAGCGGCTGCAGTGGCGGCTGCACCAGAAAGCCGAAGCCCGGTGCCTCCACCGTGGTGTCGGCCACCGCGGCCAGTTCATGTGTGCTGTGTGTCATGCGATGCCCTTCTGCCCGGTGACGGGCTCCAGAAACTCCAGCGCATGGTTGATGGAATGGATGCTCATGGGCGTCCTTTCAGCTTTGCGCCGCGCGCAGCCCTTCAGGCTTGTGCGCATTGGCGACGATCTCGCCGAAGGGGCTGATCTGGTTGCCGCCCTGCAGCGTGGCCGGCGCCTGCACCCCGATGTGCGGAAACACCAGTTCGGCAAAACGGTAGGCCTCTTCCAGATGCGGGTAGCCCGACAGCACGAAGGTGTCGGCGCCGATCTCCTTGTACTCCTTCAGGCGGCGGGCAATGGTCTCGCCATCGCCCACCAGGGCCGTGCCGGCACCGCCGCGCACCAGGCCGACACCGGCCCACAGGTTGGGGCTGATTTCCAGCTTGGCACGGCTGCCACCGTGCAGCGCGCGCATGCGGCGCTGGCCCTCCGAGTCCATGCCGGCAAAGGTGTTCTGCGCCTTGGCGATGGTCTCGTCGTCGAGGTACTTGATGAGCTCGTCCGCCGCAGCCCAGGCCTGGTCGTTGGTTTCGCGCGCGATCACATGCAGGCGCACACCGAACTTCACCTTGCGGCCCTGCTTGGCAGCGCGCTGGCGGATGTCGTCGAACTTCTTGGCCACTTCGGCCGGCGGCTCGCCCCAGGTAAGGTAGAGCTCCACCTGCTCGGCAGCCAGGTCGTGCGCAGCATCAGACGAACCACCGAAGTACAGCGGCGGGTGCGGCTTCTGGATGGCCGGGAACAGTTGCTTGGCACCCTTGACCTTGAGGTGCTTGCCCTCGAAGTCGACCTTCTCGCCGGCCAGCAGGCGGCGCCAGATGTGCAGGAACTCGGCCGCGTGCTCGTAGCGCTCGTCGTGGCTCAGGAACGTGCCATCGGCCTCCAGGTCGCCGGCATCGCCGCCGGCCACCACGTTGACCAGCAGGCGGCCGCCGCTCAGGCGGTCGAAGGTGGCGGCTTGCCGCGCCGCCACGGTGGGCGAAATGGTGCTGGGGCGCAAGGCCACCAGGAACTTCAGGCGTTGCGTCACCGGAATCAGGCTGGAGGCCACGGTCCACGGGTCTTCGCAGGAACGGCCGGTGGGAATCAGCACGCCGCCGTAGCCCAGGCGTTCGGCCGCCTGGGCAATCTGCTGCAGGTAGCCCTGGTCGACCGCGCGGGCGCCGTGAGCCGTGCCGAGGTAATGGCCATCGCCATGGATGGGAAGGAACCAGAAAACGTTCATGTCAATTTCTCCTAGAAGTCGGGTTGCAAAGAAAAGGTTTCAGGCACGGCGCGCCGACGGTTGCCAGACAATCTCGGCCACGTTGACGGGCTTGGGAATCAGGCCGAGTTGCAGGAAGGCATCGGCCACGCGCTGCTGGTCGGCCACGGTCTGCGGGCTCAGCGGCCCCACGGGCGACTTCGGTCGGCGCTGCAGGAACAGGCTGACCACGCCGGCATCCAGGCCGCTGAAGTTGGCAATCAGCTTGATCACTTCCTTACGGTTCTCCTGCGCCTGGCGGTCAGCACGCGTCAACTCCTCGAACAGCACCGCCACGGTTGGCGCATGCTGGGTGGCAAAGGCGCGCGAAGCCAGGTAGAACGAGTTGTTGCTGGACAGGTCGCGCCCGGTGGCCAGCACGCGTGGCTGGATCGCCAGTTCGGTAGCGGCGTAATACGGGTCCCAGATCGCCCAGGCATCGACACTCTTGCGTTCGAAGGCGGCACGCGCATCGGCCGGCGCCAGGTAGACCGGCTGGATGTCGCGCCACTGCAGGCCGGCCTTTTCCACCGCGCGCACCAGCAGGTAGTGCGCGCTGGAGCCTTTTTGCAAGGCAATCTTGCGACCCTTGAGGTCGGCCAGCGTCTTCACCGGTGAGTCCTTCAGCACCAGGATGGCCGAGCTGTCGGGCTTGGGCGGCTCGGCACCGACGTAGAGCAGATCCTTGCCGGCGGCCTGGGCGAACACCGGCGGTGAATCGCCGGTCAGGCCGAACTCCAGGCTACCGACCGACAGCGCCTCCAGCAGCTGCGGGCCGGCCGGAAACTCAATCCAGCTCACCCGGGTGGCAGGGAAACGCTTTTCCAGTACGCCTTGCTGCTTGAGGATGACGAGGTTGACAGCGGACTTCTGGTAGCCGATGCGCAACTGCTCCGGCGCTTTGGCGAGTGCCGTTTGCGCCTGGGCCGCGCGGTTGGCCAAGCCCCAGTTGATGGCCGTCAGGCTCAGGATCTGCAGCAGGCGGCGGCGCAAGGAGGAAGGTGAGTTGCTCATGATGCGTTCCTCATCCGCTTCAGCGTGCCGGTTTCCAGGCCGCTTCGCGCACGACGATCGGCTTCGGGATCAGCTTGAGTTCGTAGAAGGTGTCGGCAATCTTCTGCTGCTCGGCAATGACGGTATCCGTCAGATGCGTCACGCCGTAGCCGTAACGGCGCAGGTTGAGCTCCACCACATCGGCATCGAGCCCCTGCAGCGGCGCGATGATGGCCGCGGCCTGCTTCAGGTTGGCCTTGAGCCACTTGCCCTGCGCCACCACGTCGTCGAACAGGGCCTGGATCACTTCGGGCCGCTTTTCCACATAGGAGCGCTCGGCCAGGTAGTAGGCATAGTTGTTCACCACGCCGCGGCCATCGGCCAGGATGCGGGCGCCGGTCTGCTTCTCGGCCGCGGCGAAGAACGGGTCCCAGATGGCCCAGGCATCGACCGCACCTTTTTCGAAAGCAGCACGCGCATCGGCCGGCGGCAGGAACACCGGCTGGATGTCGGCGTACTTCAGGCCATGCTTTTCCAGCAGCTTGACCAGCAGGTAGTGCACGTTGGAGCCCTTGTTCAAGGCCACCTTCTTGCCCTTGAGCTCGGCCACCGTCTTGATGGGCGAGTTCTTCTGCACCAGCAGGGCTTCGGCTTCCGGCGCGGCCGGGTCATTGCCGATGTAAACGAACTTGGCACCCGCGGCCTGGGCAAAGATGGGCGGCGCCTCGCCGACGAAGCCGACGTCGACCGAGCCGACGTTCAGGCCCTCCAGCAACTGCGGCCCGGCCGGGAACTCGACCCACTTGAGGCCCACGCCCAGCGGTGCCAGGCGTTTTTCCAGCGTGCCCTGGGCCTTTTGCAGCACAAAGAGGCTGGCCGACTTCTGGTAGCCGATGCGCAGTTCGCCACTCGCCTTGGTCTGGGCCTGTGCCACCGGCAGCAAGAGCAGGAAGCTGACCACCAAGGCCGTGGCCACCAGCGCCACCGCAGCGATGGCACTGTTGCGCAGGGCACGCCACCAGTGGAGGGACTCCACCGCGCTCTCAATGCTGTCTGTCGTGATTTGTGTCATGTCGATGTCCTTGTTGCTGTGCGCAGGCCAAAGACGTCCCGGCCCCGCCGCGTGGAGATTCAAAAAATGGGGAATGAAGAGAGTGGAACGCCGAGATCCGAAACAGGACCCCGGCAACAGCATCAGACGCTACATCGCACGCGTGAGAAGGCGATCGGCTCGAAGCCTTCGGTCGCGCGTGGCAACCGCAAGCCCTCGGCCACCAGCGTGGCAGCCGCCTCGTCGAGCCGGGCCTCGATGTCCGGCTGGATCGCATAGGCGTCCTCCGGCGTCAGCGTGACCTGGGCATCGGTGGCGTAGACGCCCGGCAGGATGTGGCGCGCGCCGAGCGACTGCAGCACCGGGCGCAGCGCGTAGTCGAGCGCCAGCATGTGGTGCGGGCTGCCGCCGGTGGCCAGCGGCAGCACCGTCTTGCCCTTGAGCGCCGTTTGCGGCAGCAGGTCGAGCAGCACCTTGAGCACGCCGCTGTAGGCCGCCTTGTAGACCGGCGTCGCCACCACGATGGCCTGGGCGCGTTCCACCTGCTTGGTAGCCGCCACCACCGACGGATGGCCGAAGTCGGCCAGCAGCAGCGCCTGCGGCGACAGGTCGCGGATCAGCAGGCGCTCGACCAAGGCGCCGCGGCGCGACAGCTGCTGCCCCACCCGGTCCAGCAGGGCCGCCGAGCGGGAACGCTCGGACGGACTGCCTGCGATCAGAAGTACCGACATGTTGTTTCTCCCTGATGGCCTGTGTGTGTGGTGCTTGCCGGCTTACTTCTTGGTGTAGATCTGGTCGAAGTACGCGCCATCCGCGAAGTGCTCTTTGGCCACTTTCTCCCAGCCGCCGAAGGCCTGGTCGATGCTGAACAGGTTCAGCTTGGGCAACTGCTTGGCGTATTTGGCCTGCGCCTTGGCCGAGATCGGACGGTAGAAGTTCTTGCCGATAATGTCCTGCGCTTCCTCGGTGTAGAGGAACTGCAGGTAGGCCTCAGCCAGCTTGCGCGTGCCCTTGCGGTCCACGTTCTTGTCCACCACGGTCACGGCCGGCTCGGCCAGGATGCTGAGGGAAGGCGCAATGATGTCGAACTTGGTGCCGAACTCCTTCTCCAGCAGGTAGGCCTCGTTCTCCCAGGCGATCAGCACATCGCCCTGGCCACGCTGGGCAAACGTGATGGTCGAGCCGCGGGCACCGGTGTCGAGCACCGGCACATTGCCGTAGAGCTTGGCGACAAAATCCTTGGCCTTGTCGTCACCGCCGAACTTGCGCTTGGCAAATTCCCAGGCCGCCAGGTAATTCCAGCGTGCACCGCCCGAGGTCTTGGGGTTGGGGGTGATCACGCTCACACCCGGCTTGATCAGATCATCCCAGTCCTTGATGCCCTTGGGATTGCCCTGGCGCACCACCAGCACGATGGTCGAGTTGTAGGGCGATGAGTTGTGCGGCAGGCGCTTTTGCCAGTCGGGCGCGACCCAGCCGCCGTTTTTCACCAGCGCATTGGTATCGCCGGCCAGGGCCAGCGTCGCCACGTCGGCATCGAGCCCGTCGATGATCGACCGCGCCTGCTTGCCCGAGCCGCCGTGCGACTGCTTGATGGTCACGTCCTGGCCGGTCTTGGCCTTCCAGTGCTTGGTGAAGGCGGCGTTGACCTCCACATACAGCTCACGTGTCGGGTCGTAAGACACGTTGAGCAGGGTCTGCGCCGGCTGGGCCTGGCCAGCCAGGGCTGCCCCTGCCAGGGCGAAGGCCAATGAAAGCTTGATAAAGTTGCGGCGTTGCGTCATGTTTGTTCCTTTTCAAATCCGTGAATTGATCGCGATGAAAAGGATTCTGTTGAAACATGCTCAAAACTGGAACGAATAAGATTTCAGTAACTTATTCCATAAACATCTGAGAACTTAAAAGAGGCTGCATATGGCACGCATGGTGAACTGCATCAAGCTGGGTAAAGAGGCTGAAGGCCTGGATTTCCCGCCCTACCCCGGCGAGCTGGGCAAGCGCATCTGGGAAAGCGTGAGCAAGGAAGCCTGGGCGGCCTGGCTCAAGCACCAGACCATGCTGGTCAACGAAAACCGCCTGAACCTGGCCGATGCCCGCGCCCGCCAGTACCTGGCACGCCAGATGGAGAATCACTTCTTTGGCTCTGGCGCCGATGCTGCCCAGGGTTACGTGCCGCCGAGCGCCTGAGCGCCATCCCTTTCCCAATCGTTTCTCTTGCAAGCTCCCGTGACTGAACCGGCGCACGGAACAGTCCCGGCCCTGTTGCATCGCGGCGGCCTGCCGCAGGCCTGGGCCTCACAGCCCGTCTGGCGCATTCTCGACACTCACTTCGACCTGTCGCGCTTCCTCGCCATCTGGCAGGCGTGGCGGGCCGATACGCAACGGCCGCACGTGCTGCACGTCGTGGCACTGACCTCGCAGCCGCCCGACCTGTCCGTCCTGCCGGCACCTGCGCAGGGACCTGAACTCCAGTCCCTGGCGCAGGAACTGGCCCGCCAATGGCGCGGCCTGCTGCCGGGCTTTCACCGCATGCTGCTGGCTCAGGGGCAACTCGAACTGACCCTGTGCGTGGGCGAGTTGCAGCCGCTGCTGCGCGAGCAACAGTTTCAGGCCGACACCGTCCTGCTCGATGCTGTGGCCCCGTGGGACCGCTGGAGCGTCAAGGCCCTGGCACGCTGCTGCCGGCGCGGTACGTTGCTGGCCAGTACGGCACCAGACCCGGCCCTGGCCGAACTGCTGGGGCAGAGCGGCTTTGATGTCCAGGGCGAACACACGCAATTCGCGCCGCGTTGGGAGATCAAGACCCAGCGCGAGACATGGCGCACCCAAGCTGCCACCCCATCGACCTGCGCCGTCATCGGCGCCGGACTGGCTGGCGCCAGCGTGGCCGCCGCCCTGGCGCGGCGCGGCTGGCAGGTGCAGGTCTTCGATGCCGCACCGCTGCCGGCCGCTGGCGCCTCCGGCCTGCCGGCCGGCCTGGTGGTGCCGCATGTCTCCAGCGATGACAGCCCGCGCTCGCGCCTGTCGCGCGCCGGTGTGCGCCTGATGCTGCAGGAGGCCAACTGCCTGCTGCAGGAGGGACAGGACTGGGCGCCCAGCGGTGTGCTGGAACAGCGTCTCGATGGCCACGCCGGCTTGCCAGAACACTGGCCTGCCGAAGCTTGCGAGATCTCGCGCCCCGCCCCGCCCTTGGATGAAGCCCCCTGGCACGAAGGCATCGCCGCCGTGCCCGCACTCTGGCATGCGCAAGCGGCCTGGATCAAGCCGGCGCGCTTGGTGCAGGCCTGGCTGGCACAACCGGGGGTGCAGTTCTGCGGCAACGCCAAAGTCAGCTCGCTGCGCAAATCCGGCGCGCAATGGCAGTTGCTGGACCGCGACGGCAAGGTCTTCGCCCATGTCGAGCAAGTCGTTCTCGCGAATGCCAGCGATGCCCCCCGCTTGCTGGACAGCCTGTGCGCCGAGCTGCCGCAACTCGCGCAGCTGCCGCCGCTGCACGACATGCGCGGCGTGCTGTCTGCGGGCCTGCGTCAGGCGGGTGATGAAGCCGCCCTGCCGCCGTTCCCGGTCAATGGCCATGGCGGCCTGATCCCGGCCGTGCCGACCGAGACCGGGCTGGCCTGGTACGCCGGCGCCACCTACGAAGCCGCCAACCAGCCGCCCGCCACCGGGGCAGAACACCACCACCGCAACCTGGCGAAACTGCACACCCTGCTGCCGGCGGCGGCGCGCGCACTGGCGCCGGCTTTCGAGCCGGGCGCCGCGCAGGGCTGGGGCGGCACGCGCTGCGTCAGCGCCGACCGGCTACCGCTGGTGGGGCCGCTGGAAGACGGCCCCCGGCCGACCCTGTGGATCAGCGCCGCCATGGGCTCGCGCGGCCTGAGCTTCTCGCTGCTGTGCGCTGAGCTGCTGGCGGCGCGCCTTGGGGGCGAACCCTGGCCGGTGGAGGCCAGCCTGGCGCGCTTTCTCCACGCACGGCGCCGGCTGGCCGTGCAAGGCCAGGATTCCTAGTCAAAATGGCATCCTGCCCTTGCCAGAACAGCGCAAGCAGCTATCTATTTTGTAGCAGAACAATGCAAACCAAAGGCTGACATGCTCCTCTTGGCCGCAGCGGGAATAATGGACGGCTCATGAGCCCGCGCCACAAAATCATCCTCGACGGCAATCCCGGCATCGACGACGCGATGGCGCTGTACTTCGCCTTGGCGCAGCCGGCCATCGAACTGCTGGGCATCACCGCCACCTTCGGCAACGTATCGGCGGCCCAGGCGGCGCGCAACGCCATCTACCTGTGTGCGCTGGCGGGGCGGCGCATCCCGGTGTGCGAAGGCGTCAACACCCCCACGCGCAAGACGCAGGTGCTGCCCGATCCGGATATCCATGGAGCCGACGGCCTGGGCAACCTGCCCGAGCGCCGGCGCGACAGCTACGAGCCGGACGAACGCTCCGCCGCGCGCTTCATCGTCGAGCAGGCCCATGCCCATCCGGGCCAGGTCACGTTGCTGGCCGTTGGTCCGCTCGCCAACCTGACTCAGGCCCTGCGGCTGGAGCCCAAACTGCCCGAGTTGCTGAAGCAGGTCATCGTGGTGGGCGGCAGCATTGCCGCGCCGGGCAATGTCTCGCCGGTGGCCGAGTCCAACATCTGGCACGACCCGCATGCGGCCGACCAGATCTTCACCGCCGGCTTTCGGCTCACGCTGCTCGGGCTGGACGTGACACAGCGCCTGGCCCTGCCGCTGGCACTGTTCGAGCGCCTCGCCACCAGGCACCAGCACCCGGCCACCGACACGCTGCTGCATGCGGCGCGCTTCAGCGTCGACTATCACGCCGGGCTGGAGCCGGAACTGGCGCGGGCGCAAGCCAGCTACGGCCACGACGTGCTGGCGGCGATGTTCCTGCTGCACCCGGAACTGTTCCAGCTCGAAACCGGCCGCGTACGCGTGGCCACCGAAGGCCTGGCCGAGGGCCAGACCCTCATGGACCGGCGCGAGCACATTCCCTACCCGCACCCTGGTTGGGAGGAACACATCCCGCGCATCCAGGTCGGCCTGCAGGTCGATGCGCCGGCCTGTCTGGCGCTGTTTGAAGCCACGCTGATGGAGAACTGGCTGCCCGCCGCGGCATGAGTTGTTTTCCATATTCCCAATTGGCATATATCTACAAGAAAAATGTAGTTTGGAATCTGAGGAGCCCCGCATAAAGTCGCGTCCATGCATGACGTGGCGTTCATTTTTGCGGGCTTTTTTGTCGGACTGGTCGTCGGCCTGACCGGCGTCGGGGGCGGCTCGCTCATGACGCCAATCCTGATTTTTTTCTTTGGCATCAAGCCCTATCTGGCGGTCGGTACCGACCTGCTGTTCGCCGCTTTCACCAAATTCGGCGGCACCGTGCGGCTGGCGCGGGCGCGCGTGATCGACTGGCGCATCGTGCTCAATCTGTCCGCCGGCAGCATTCCGGCCGCCCTGATCACCCTCTTCATCCTGCACCACATCGGCCCGACCAATCCGGCGGTACAAAGCCTGATGACCAGCACCCTGGGCGCAGCCCTGCTGCTGACGGCTGCCGCCACCTTCTACAAGGCGGTACGCGGCAAGGCGCTGCCGGCCACGCTGGCCAAAGGCCAGGAAACACGCGCCGCCACGCCGCGCCACTGGGGCCTGCCGCTGGCGTTGGGCGCTGTGGTTGGCACGCTGGTCACGCTGACCTCGGTCGGCGCCGGCGCCATTGGCGTGAGCGTGCTGCTGATCGTCTACCCGCTGCTGCCGCTGCCGCGCATCGTGGCCGCCGACATTGCCTACGCCGTGCCGCTGACGCTGGTGGCCGGCCTGGGTCACGCCTCGCTCGGTTCGGTCGATTGGCCCCTGCTCGCCAAGCTGCTGGCCGGCTCGCTGCCCGGCATCTGGCTCGGCTCGCACCTGATGCACCGTATCAACGAGCGCGTCATCCGCTCTGCCCTTTCCGTTTTGCTGGCCTGGGCCGGCCTGAAATTGATTGCCATCTGATCTTTTATGTACCAGTACACCGAATTCGACCGCCAGTTCGTGCACACGCGTGCCGCGCAATACCGTGACCAGCTCGAACGCCATCTGTCCGGCCAGTTGAGCGGTGACGATTTCAAGCCGCTGCGGCTGCAAAACGGCTGGTACATCCAGCGCCATGCGCCCATGCTGCGCGTGGCCGTGCCCTATGGCGAACTCTCCAGCGCGCAAGTGCGCGTGCTGGCGCACATCGCGCGCGAGTACGACCAGCCGTCGAACGCGGTGTTCCAGGGCGCTGTGGCAGCGCAGAACCGCCTGGGCGAGATCCAGCTGCGCGACGGCAAAGCCATCGGCAGCCGCCTGGCCACCGGCTACGCCCACTTCACCACGCGCCAGAACGTGCAATACAACTGGATTCCCCTGGACAAGAGCGCCGACGTGATGGACCTGCTGGCCAGCGTGGGCATGCACGGCATCCAGACCAGCGGCAACTGCATCCGCAACATCACCACCGATGAACTGGCCGGCATTGCCGTGGACGAAGTGGCCGACCCGCGCCCCTTTGCCGAAATCCTGCGCCAGTGGAGCACGCTGCACCCCGAGTTCGCCTTCCTGCCGCGCAAGTTCAAGGTCGCCATCACCGGCGCCCGGGAAGACCGCGCCGCCATCGGCTGGCACGACGTCGGCCTGCAGTTGGCGCGCAATACTGAAGGAACGCTGGGCTTCAAGGTGCTGGTGGGCGGCGGCATGGGCCGCACGCCGGTGATTGCCAGCACCATCCGCGAATTTCTGCCCTGCGACCAGATTCTCAACTACCTGGAAGCCGTGGTGCGGGTCTACAACCGCTGGGGCCGGCGCGACAACGCCTACAAGGCGCGCATCAAGATCCTGGTCAAGGCCGAAGGCCAGCGCTATATCGACGAGGTGGAAGCCGAGTACCGCGACATCGTCGAGAAAGACGGCGCGCCGCACACCATCAGCGCCGCCGAGTTCGAGCGCGTCAGCGCCTCGTTCGTGCCACCGGCCCTGCAGTGCGATCGCAAGACGGCCGATGCCAAGATTGCCCACATCCTGCGCGCCGCGGCCGAGGACGACGTGGAATTCGGTCGCTGGCTGCACCAGAACGTGGCCGCACACAAGAATCCCGACCTGCGTGCCGTCACGCTGTCCTTCAAGCGCCTGGGCCAGGCACCGGGCGACGCCACCGCCGACCAGCTCGACGCCGTGGCCGAACTGAGCGAGCGCTTCAGCGCCGGCGAAGTGCGCGTGACGCACAGCCAGAACCTGGTGCTGCCCTGGGTGCGCTGCGACGCCCTGCCCGAACTCTGGCGCGAAGCGCGCCGCCTCGGCCTGGCCAAGCCCAACATCGGCCTGCTGACCGACATGATCGCCTGCCCCGGCGGCGACTTCTGCGACCTGGCCAATGCGCGCTCCATTCCGGTGGCCGCCGCCATCACCGAGCGCTACCAGGACCTGGACGAACTGCACGACCTGGGCGAGATCGACCTGCACATCAGCGGCTGCATGAACTCCTGCGGCCACCACCACAGCGGCCACATCGGCATCCTGGGCGTCGACAAGGACGGACGGGAGTGGTATCAGGTCACCCTGGGCGGCTCCGACGGCACGACGCTGTCCGGCCCGGCCGGCGCCGGCAAGGTGGTCGGCCCGTCGTTCTCCAGCGCTGAAGTGCCGGACGTGATCGAGGCCGTGCTGGAGACCTACCGCGAGCAGCGCAGCGCCGGCGAGCGCTTCATCGAAACGCTGCGCCGCGTCGGTGCCGAGCCGTTCAAGCAGGCCGCCCACCGGATGCGCCACGACCTCGAACGCCGTGCCGAAGCGCTGGCCGAGCACCCGCACGCCGCCTGAAGGAATGAATACTATGAAATTGATAGCTGCTCACGCCCATTCGACGGCGCCCGAAGGCCAAAAGGCGCTTGAACTCGCGAACGATGCCGATCCGCGCGAAGTCTCGCTGGCCGGCATTGACCGCATCGACCTGCACTTCCCCAAGTTCACCGACGGTCGCGCCTTCAGCCAGGCCTTCCTGCTGCGCCGCCGCCTCGGCTTTGCGGGCGAGATTCGTGCCACCGGCGATGTGCTGGTGGATCAGCTGCAGCAGATGGCCCGCAGCGGCTTCACGGCGGCCGTGCTGCGCGCCGACCAGGACTTGGCCATCGCCGAGCGCCAGTTGGCCCGTTACGCCGAGTTCTACCAGGGCGACGCCGTGCAGGTGAAACCGCATTTTCAAAAGGCCGCTTGAGATGAAAGCCACTGAACTCCACGCCCGCGCCTCCGGCGACTTCGACGCCAAGCTGGCGCGCACCCGTGCCGTGCTGCAGCAGGCGGCGCATGCCTATGCACCGGTGTCCGGCGGCCCGGCGCTGGTGAGCCAGGCTTCCAGCCTGGGCGCCGAAGACATGGTGATTTCGCACCTGATCAACAGCCTGGGCCTGGCCATCGGCATCTTCGTGCTCGACACCGGCAAGCTGCACGCCGAGACACTGCAGTTGCTGGAACAGCTCAAGGCTGAGTCGAAAGCGCCGGTCGAGGTCTACACCCCGATGGCGGAGGCCGTGGTGCAGTTCGTCCGGCGTGAAGGTGACGACGCCATGTACAAGAGCATCGAACTGCGCAAGGCCTGCTGCCACCTGCGCAAGATGGAACCGCTGGGGCGCGCCCTGGCCAGCAAGAAGGCCTGGATCACCGGCCTGCGCCGCGAGCAATCGGGGGCCCGCGCCGAAGTGCCCGTGGTCGACACCAGCGATGCGAAGCGCGTCAAGTACAACCCGCTGGCCGAGTGGACCTGGGGCGACGTCTGGCACTACATCCAGGCCCACAACGTGACCTACAACCCGCTGCACGACCAGTTCTACCCCAGCATCGGCTGCGCGCCCTGCACCCGCGCCATTTCGCTCGGCGAAGACTTCCGCGCCGGCCGCTGGTGGTGGGAGGACGAAACCGCCAAGGAATGCGGCCTGCACGTCCAGCAGGAACCCCTCAAACAAGGAGCGCCGGCATGAACGCGCGGACCGAACCCACCCTACTGGACCAGCCTGTGCACCACCTGAGCAACGCGCACCTGAATGCGCTGGAAGAGGAAACCATCTTCATCCTGCGTGAAGTCGCGGCCGCCTTCGAGCGCCCGACCCTGCTGTTCTCGGGCGGCAAGGATTCGCTGGTGCTGCTCAAGTGCGCCGAGAAAGCCTTTGGTGCCAGCCGCATCCCCTACCCGCTGCTGATGATCGACACCGGCCACAACTTCCCCGAAGTGACGGCCTTCCGCGACCAGCGCGCCCAGGAACTGCAGGCCGAGCTGATAGTGCGCAGCGTGGAGGACTCCATGGCACGCGGCACCGTGCGCCTGGCCCACCCGGGCGAGAGCCGCAACGTGCACCAGTCGGTCACGCTGCTGGAAGCGATCGAGGAGTTCCGCTTCGACGCCCTGATCGGCGGCGCCCGGCGCGACGAGGAAAAGGCCCGCGCCAAGGAGCGCATCTTCAGCCACCGCGACAGCTTCGGCCAGTGGAACCCGAAAGCCCAGCGCCCCGAACTGTGGACGCTGTTCAACACCAGGCTGGCCCCGGGCGAGCACTTCCGCGTGTTCCCGATCTCCAACTGGACCGAACTCGACGTCTGGCAGTACATCGAACGCGAGCAGATCGCCCTGCCTTCGATCTACTACACCCACCAGCGCGAGGTGGTGGAACGCCGCGGCCTGCTGGTGCCGGTGACCGACATCACGCCGCCGCGCGACGGTGAAGAGGTGGTGGTGCGCGACGTGCGTTTCCGCACCGTGGGCGACATCACCTGCACCTGCCCGGTGCCGAGCCTGGCGGCCACCGCCGGCGACATCGTGATCGAGACCCTGGGGGCCGAGGTCAGCGAACGCGGCGCCACGCGCATGGACGACAAGACCTCGGATGCCTCGATGGAGAAACGCAAGAAAGACGGGTATTTCTAGCTCACCCCCAGGCTTGCCCACTTCGTGTGGCCGCCTCCCCCCTTGCAGGGGGCGACACCAGCAGCCCGGCGAAGCCGGTTCTGCGGTGTCCTTGGGTTGAAGACACCTTACTTTGGAAAGATTTCTGACATGACGAATGCTATTGAAACCATAGCTGGAAGCACCCAATTGACGGGGGCCAAAGGCCAAATTGATACCCAATCCGCACTGAAGTTCATCACTTGCGGTTCGGTCGATGACGGCAAGAGCACCTTGATTGGCCGCTTGCTGGTGGACACCCGCGCCGTGCTGCAGGACCACCTGGCCGGCGTGCAGCGCCAGGGCGAGACCGACCTGGCCCTGCTGACCGACGGCCTCTCCGCCGAGCGCGAGCAGGGCATCACCATCGACGTGGCCTACCGCTACTTCAGCACCGAGAACCGCAAGTTCATCAT
>Ga0255338_1003412_pt1 | contig 19186 bp, 14 predicted proteins | sample MeOH1_35cm_T4_19_FD_203715 | JGI IMG/M metagenome (GOLD analysis project Ga0255338, IMG submission 203715) | Sandy soil microbial communities from University of British Columbia, Vancouver, Canada - MeOH1_35cm_T4_195 | ecosystem: Engineered > Artificial ecosystem > Sand microcosm > Unclassified ...
CACGCCAGGACCGCATGACCCACGCTGCAAGGTCGTCGAAGTAGCTGTACATCACAGGGACGACGAGTAGCGTAAGCAGGGTAGAGAGCAACAAGCCGCCAATCACGACGATGGCCATCGGTGAGCGCATCTCGCTGGCGCGGCCGATCTGGAGGGCCACCGGGGTCATCGCGAGTACCGTGGAGGTGGTAGTCATCAGGATGGGGCGCAAGCGCACCGGGCCGGCCGCCTCGATGGCCGCGTCGCGCCGGAGCCCGCGCTGGCGGAGGGTATTGGTGTAATCGACCAGCAGGATGGCGTTCTTCGATACCAGTCCGATCAGCATTACGATGCCGATCATCGAGACGATGTTCATCGTGGTGCCGGTGTAGATGAGCCCCAACAGGCCACCAACCAGCGCCATCGGCACGCTGACCATGATGGTGAGCGGATGCACCAGACTGTTGAATACGCCGGCCATGAGCATGTAGGAGAGCGCGATGGCGAGCAGGATGGCGCCGGTCATCAGCCCGGCACTCTCCTCCATATCGTCCACGTCACCTTCCCAGCGGCGTTCTACAGTGCCGAGTTGCAAGTCCTGGAGGGCGCCGTCCACTGCCTTCCGTGCGCTGCCGAGTGCGACGCCTTCCTGCACGTGGGCGGACAGGATAGCGCGCCGAGTTCGCTGCGAACGCAGGATTTTGGTAGGCCCGGCGCCCATCCGGACGTCCGCGATATCGCTGACATAAACCGGGCTGGGGCCGCGATAAGTAACAATGACGTCTCGGAGCGCTTCCGGCGAGAGGCGGAGGGCGTGTTCTCCGGTGCGGGAAAGCATCACCCGGACGGGATACGAAGTGTCTTGCTGCCGCAGCCGGAAGTCGGTGTTTCCGGCGACGGCGGTGCGCAGGGCGCCGGCCAATTCAGCGGGAGTGGCGAAGAGGTTGTCGGCGCGGCTGCGGTTGAAGCTGACCTGGATCTCCGGCTTGCCCCGGCGCAGCGAGCTATCCACGTTCTGGAGCCCTGGCACCTTGGCCATCCGCGCTTCGATCTGCCCGGCGACTCGTTCCAGTTCGACGGTGTCGTTCCCGTACAACCCGATCTGAATAGGAGCCAGCGCCGCGGTGAGGCCGCGGACGGCGGATACGTTGATCTTTGCCTGCGCGTCGAGGCCCTTCAGGCGGTCGCGCAGCTCGGTCGCCACCTGTTCGTCGGAGCGACGGCGACGGCCAGCCTGGCCGGTGGGATGGAGCAGGCGCTCGACAAAGCCCTGCTTCTCCGTCAGCATCAACGTGAGCTGCCCGATCTGCGAGCCGCGGTCCGGCAGGGAGCCGAAGCCGCCGATGATCTCACCGATACTGGCCAGCATCCGCTCGCGGTCCACCTCGGGAATTTGCTCCGCCACTGCTTCAACTTGGGACATCACCGCGTCCGTCGCCTCCAGCGACGCACCCGGCGCCAGTTCCACGTTGACGGAGACTTGCCCACGATCCACGGATGGAGTGAAGTCGAAGCCCACCACCCCCATGGCAAGCAGTCCTACCCCGATCAACGAGCCGAAACCCAGCAGCACCACTGCCAGTCGATGACGCAATGCCCACGCGAGCGTATGCCGGTAGGCGACCTCCAGCCGGTCATAGCGGCGGTCGAACCACCGAGCAAATGCTCCGCGCGGGTTTTCGATGCCCTCGCCGCGCTTGAACCAGCGGGCCGCCAGCATGGGGGTCAGCGTGAACGAGACATACAAAGAAGCCAGCGTCGCCGTGGCGATGGTGAGCCCGAACTCCCGGAAGAACTGCCCGACGATCCCGCCCATGAAGGCAATGGGCACGAACACCACCACGTCCACAAAGGTGTTCGCCGCGTCTGCCAACCCGATCTCCGCGCGGCCGTCGAGGGCAGCTTCATGGGGCGACTTGCCCATGGCGCGGTGCCGGTGGATGCATTCCAACACCAGGATGCTGTCATCGACGAGGATGCCCACCGAAAGGGAGAGCGCCAGCATCGTCATCTGGTTCATGGTGAACCCGGCGAAGTACATGACGATGAACGTGCTGATGATCGAGGTGGGGATCGCCAGCGCGATGATCAACGTGTCTTTAAAGCTGTGGAGGAAGATCCAGACTACCAGTACCGCCAGCAGAGAGCCGAGGATCAACGTGGCGTTGATGTCGTCCAATGCGTCGCCGACGGCTTGCGAGTGGTCCTGAAGCGTGCCGATCTTGACATCCGCAGGCAGGTGCTTCTGGAGGTCGGCCAGTGCCGCCTTGACGCCCTGCGCCACCTGGACCGTGTTGGCGTCTGAGACGCGGGAGAGGATGAGGCCGATGCTCTCTCGGCGGCCCACGCGGGTAATCTGCTCGCGCTCGGCGGAGGTTTCAACCACGGTCGCGAGGTCGCCGAGGCGGAGGGTAGCAATGGGGGCGGGGGAGCCGCCCATCCGACCGGCCGACATGGCTGCGGACATACTTGCCGGAGATTGCGGGAGGGGGATGGGCGTGCTGCGGATGTCTTCCAGGGAGCGGAACTCGCCCAGCACGCGCACGGACACTTCACGTCCACCTTCCGCCACGCTTCCCGCGGGCGCCGATTGGGACGCCGCACCCAGTGGGCGCAAGAGATCGAGGAGCGAGAGTCCACTTGCGGCGAGGCGCGCCGGATCGACGCGGATCTGCACCTCACGCTTGCGTCCTCCGACCACCGCCACACTGCCGAGACCCGGCACCTGGCTGAGCCGCGGCTTGATCTGCTCGTCCACCAGCGTGCGGAGCTGCTCTTGCGACGCTGCGCCGGTTACCCCCAGCACCATCACCGGCCGCGCGTTGTAATCGAACTTCGCAACCTGCGGAGTCTCAATCTCGGCGGGGAGGTCGCGGCGGATCGACTCGATCCGGGCGCGGATGTCCGCGGCAGCGGCGTTCACGTCGCTGCCGAGCTTCAGGTCGACGCTGACGAAGGAGACGCCTTCTAGCGAGCGGGAGTCGACGCCGATGACGTTGCTGACCGAAGACACCGAATCTTCCAGCGGCCGCGTAACAAGGCGCTCGATCTCTTCCGGTCCCGCGCCCGCGTACACGGTGATTACGTTGACGATGGGGATCTCGACCCGCGGGTCGAGCTCGGCGGGCATCCGGCCCCTGGCCTGCCATCCCAGCAGCATGATCGCCGCCAGCGCCATCAACAGGATGATGGGGCGCTGGATAGCAAGACGAGTCAGCTCCATAGCCTAGCGCTCCACCCGGACCTGATCGCCGGGATGTACCCCAGGCGTGGTGGTGAGTACCACCTGCTCTCCGGCCCGCACGTCGCCACGGATCATCATTCGAGAGCGCTCCTGAACGCCGCTTTCCACCGGCACTTCCACGATCCGGTCATTGCGCACCACCCACACCAGCGTACGCTCACCTTCCGAGCGCAGCGCCTCCAGCGGAATGGTTGCCGCCTGGGGGAAGCTCTCCACCAACACTTCACCCTGTGCCGCCGTGCCGGGCTGGAGCTCACCCGCGGCGGTCGAGAGATCGATGCGCACCGGGAACGAGCGCCCGTCCGGTCCGGCCACAGTCCCTACCGACCGGACTGAGCCCGTGAACTTGGTGCCGCGCCGGGTGTCTATCGTGACCGTTACCGTCTGCCCCGGCCGAAGGTCGCGGACTACGGAGGCCGGCGCAGCGGCTTCGAGGTACGCTCCCGACGTGCCCACCAGTGTCACCAGCGGCATCCCTGGCCCCGCCATTTCGCCCACGTGCGTCGTCACCGAGGTGACCACCCCTTCGATCGGGCTGACGATCCCAGCGCTTTCGAGCTGCTGGGATGCGAGGCGGAAGGCGGCCACGGCCTGCTGGTAAGCTGCCTGTGCAGCCTGGACGTCGGAACTCGACAGCTCCAACTCGGCGCGAGAAGCCTGTGCGGAACGAAGACCGTCTTCCGCTTGCCGGACCTGGCTCTGCGCCGCGGCGATGTCGGCCCGGTCTACCTCATCGCGGCCTGCGGAGGCTTTCGCGGCAGCCAACCCGGCTTCCGCACTGCGCACCTGCGCTTCGGCGGCAGCCAGGTCCTCGGCGCTAGCGCCTGCGTCAAGCAGTTCGAGCTGGGTCTTCGCCTGGGTCAGTCCGTCCAACGCCTTCTGGTGGCCTTCACGGGCCTGGTCGAGCTGAATGCGAGGGACGCCGCCCTTGGCGTAGAGAAACTCCACGTCGTCCAGGTTCTTCCGGGCCGTCGCAACCCCGCGCTCGGCTTGCGTTACCCCGAGCAGCGCCTGCTTCCGCTCTTCCGGGCGCGCGCCCTTCTTCGCCTTGGCCAGCGCGCTCCGGGCCGCATCCACCCCGGCCTGCGCCCGCTGCACGTCCGCCTGCGTGGCCTTGCGCTGAAGCCGGCCTCCTGCCTCAGCCTTCTCCAGTTGAAGCTTCGCCTGCTCTACGCCCCGCTGTGCCTGCGAGACCCGCTGCTCCACGTCCACTCGCCGCAGCCCGGTGCCGGTCCGCGCCTTCTCCAGGTTCGCCTTCGCGGCCGCCACGCCCGCCCGCGCCTGTTCGGCCTGGCGCTGGGCGTCGGCATTATCCAGCCGCACCAATTCCTGCCCACGCCGGACGGTCTGCCCCTCCTGCACCAGCACCGCGACGACCTTCCCGCCTTGTTTCGGCGAGAGGTTGGCCTGGCTGCCGCTCTTGAGGGTGCCGGTAAGCCGTACCGTGCGCTGCATCGGGCGCGTCTCGATCAGCGCGGTGCGCACGGTGGGGAGTGCCGCGGCGGCCGAAGACTGCGCGGCAGCGGTCGGCTCCTTCCGAGTCAGCAGTGGATAGACGGCGGCGCCGACAAGACCGACGGCGGCGAGAGCAAGGAGAAAGGGACGTGCACTCATAGCTAAAACCCGCGCTCCGAGCGGCGGGTACCAGGATCCAAATCTTCAATTTCCAATTTCAAAACTTCAGTTTTCCGTTACCAGCGAGGGACCCGCACCAAGCGCCCGTTGGAGGCGCGCGTCCGCCAGGCGGAGGTCGCCTTCTGCTTCGGCCACGCTAGTGCGGGCGCGGAGGAGGTTCAATCGCGCATTCAAGATCTCCAGCTGCACCGCGCGACCCCGCTCCAGTCGCGCCTGAGTGATCTCGAAGGCTTTCTCCGCCGCGTCGACCGCGCGCTGGTTCGCGGCCATCCGCGCGCGAGCTTCCTGGAGCGCCAGTCGCTGTCGTTGGATCTCCAGCGCTACCCCTTGTTCCAGCGCGGTTAGCCCGCTCTTGAGCTGCGCCAACCGCTCCTCCGCCTCGCGAACCGTATAGCGCTGTGCCGGCCCGTTGAAAATCGGCACCGACACGCTGACCCCCGCCGCTACGCCACTCCTTGGCACCAGCACAGTCTCCGTTTGGAGCGCATAGGCCAGGTCGAGAGTCACCCGTGGCTGCCGCGTGGACTTGGCCAACCGAATACCCGCTTCAGCGGCCTCGATCTGGTGCCGGAGCGTCTCCGCCTCGGGCCGCTGCCGCATCGCCTGAGCGGTCAGCTCCGCAAGCGACGCAGCGTCGGCCGGGAGCGCACCCGGAATACCCACTTCGAACGGCGTATCAATCGCGCGGCCCAGCAGGCGGTTCACATTACCGCGAGACAGCTCTATGCCGTTGCGCGCCTGAAGCTCCTGCGACTCCGCTTCCGCAAGCCCGCGCTCCGCGTCCAACACGTCTACCTGTGCCTGGAAGCCGCCCTCCACCAGCGCGCGGGTCATCCGGACGTTTTCGCGTGCGAGCTCCACGCCACGGGTGGCGATCTCCGCCAGTGCACGGGTGCGTATTACCGTGAGGTAGGCTTCCCGAACTTCCTGCACCGTATCCAGTTCCGCCTTACGGTAGTCACTACGAGCGGCGGCCGCCATCGCGTTCGCGCGCTTTCCGGGAGCGCCGCCAGCGCCGAACTGATAGAGTGGCTGACGCAGACCAAGCTCCAGGCGCGAGATGGAGTTGGGGAGCACTACGTCATCGACCTTACCCGGCAGGTCGACGCGCGGTCCGCGCACGATCTGGGACGCGGTGGCGGTGACCTCCGGATGAAATCCCGGCTTGGCACGGTCGGCGTCGATCAGCCCAACGTTCCGCTCATGACGCGCGATGGCAAGGCTGGGGTTATTGCGAAGGGCGAGCGTGAGGGCTTCGTCCAGCGGCAACGGGGCGGGGGTTGGAGCCTGCGCGGCACCGGCACTCGGGGGGAGTACTGCCAGGCACGAAAGCAGGAAGAAGGCCAGCGAACGCGGGGGCTTCATAGCGAGCAGGTGTAGAGGAGCCGGGCGCACACGAAGACCGCGCCGGAAGGCATGCAGCCTGTTTGCTTGAGCAGAGTATGTATGGATTCCTGGTGCAAGTCAACCGAGCAGGGCAGAAGGCGTAGCACTGCGCTACGCAACCGGGGTATAAGACGAGGATGCAGCGACACTTCATGGCGGAAGCGATGGACGGCGCGGACCTCGATCCGCAGCTCCTCTCCGGCGACCTCCTGAACCTGGAGGCGTTGAACCGCTTCTTCGGCGGGCGAGACGTGATCCGGCGACGGGTGGCGCCTCTGGTGGCGCAGCTTAAACCCGGCCGGACGGTGAGCGTCCTGGACCTCGGCTCCGGGTCCGGCGACCTTTGCCGCGTGCTCGTAGACGAATGCCGGCGTCAGGACCGTCCAGTGGAGGTGCTTTCACTCGACGCGCATCCCCAGATCCAGGAGTTCGCCCGGGAGCGCTGTCGGCCGGCCTATCCGGAAATCCGCTTCGTTCGCGGAGACGCGCGACAGGTGCCGCTGCGGGAGCGGTCGGTCGACCTTGCGCTCTGCACGCTGGCGCTCCATCACTTCCGCGATCCCGAAGCGCGCACCGTGCTGGCCGAGATGCACCGAGTGACGCGCGGCTGGGCGGTGGTGAGCGACCTCTGCCGCAGCCGCACCGCCTACGCCGGGGTCTGGGCCGCCACGCGCCTTACTGCCAACCCGATGACGCGCTTCGACGGACCCGTAAGCGTTCAGCGGGCGTTCACGGCCTCAGAGTTGCGGGCACTGGCGGAGGAGGCAGGGTGGACCGGTGCGCGGCTCCTCCGCGAACCCTGGTTTCGGATGACCCTGGTCTGCAAACGGGAGTCCCTGTGATCGAGGTGCTCATTGTCGGAGCCGGCCCGGCGGGCAGTTCGGCGGCCATCCGCCTCGCCCGGCAGGGGCATGAGGTGCTGCTGGTGGATCGGTGCCGCTTCCCGCGCCTCAAGCCGTGCGGTGAGTACTACAACCCGGAAGGGTGCCGCCTGCTTGCCGAGTTGGGATTGTGGCCCGGCCTCCTGGCCGCAGGGGCGCATCCCGTAGAAGCGCTCCAACTCGCGGCGGCGGATGGCTGCGGGCTGGTAGTGCCGTTTGCTGGCGTTGCGTCAGGAAGCCCGGCGCTGTCACTTGGACGCGAGACCTTGGATACGCTGCTGATAGACGAGGCACGCCGATCCGGTGCTGCGGTCTGGGAAGAAGCTCTCGTGCGGGAGCCCATCCTGGACGGCCAATCGGTTTGCGGTGCTGTCATCCGAAAAAATGGAGTGGACCACGAAGTCCGCGCGCGTCTCACACTAGCCGCCGACGGGCTCCGCAGCCGTTTCGCACGCTGCCTGGGGCTGGGAGCAGGGGACGGCGGTCGCAGGAAAATCGGCCTCGCCGCTCGCTACCGCGTACGCGATGAGATTCCACCGCGCGTGATGATGAGCGCGGAAGGCGACGGATGCTGTGGGCTGGCGGTACGCGGCGACGTGGCAAACCTGGGTATGGTGGCGGACGGGTCCCGGGCACGCGAGATCGGCGGCAACCCGGCGGCGTTCTTCCAGCGCGAACTGGACCGGTTTCCACAACTCGCGGAATGTGTAGAAGATGTACCGCAAAGTCTCCGGACGGTTGGCTCACTCACCTGGCGCACGCGAAGCCAATCGGTAGCGGGCTGCCTTTTATTGGGTGACGCCGCAGGTTTCTACGATCCGTTTACTGGACAGGGTGTTACCTTCGCGCTTCTCACGGCGCGGATTGCTGCACGGGTTGCCGGAGCGGCGCTTTCGGACGGAGATCTCGCGGCGGCACGCCTGGAAGAGTACTCGCGAGAGCGACGACGACTGCTGGGACCGAAGCTCCTGGTCCAGCGGGTAATCCAGGAAGTAATCGCCCGTCCGCGACTACTGGACCATGTGGTGGTCCGGCTCAACCGGCGGCCGGAGACGGCACGGCAGTTGGTGGGCGTGATCGGCGACGTACTTCCGGCGAGCCGAGCGATGTGGCCGGGATTCCTGGCACGGCTGGTGCTGTAGGATGCGGAAGGAACTATATAGTCCCTCACGGTAGAGGATCGGTAGGCGTGGGGTCAGTGTACGGTGAGGAAAGTTCATGCGGCAATCGGTGAATGAGATCACGATCCGGGCACCGGTGGAGCGAATCATCGAGTATGCGTTCGACTTGCCCCGGTGGCCGCAGTACCTGCCGCATTACCGCTGGGTGACGATCCTCGACAAGAAAGAGGACCGGCTGACCGTGGAGATGGCCTGCTGGCGCACCGGCATTCCCTTGCGGTGGCGCTCCCACCTCTGGGTGCTGCCCGAAGAGCGACGAATGCTGTTCCGGCACATCGCCGGGCCCGCCCGCGGGATGGACGTGGAGTGGCTGCTGCGGGAAGAGGGCGATCAGGTGCACGTCTCCATCCGGCACGACCTCTCACTCGAAGTGCCCGTGGTGAAGTCCGCGCTCGGGCAATGGGTCGTGGGGGAGTTCTTCGTTGGCGCGGTGGCCGGACGAACGTTGGCATGGCTCAAGAAGACGGTCGAAGCGTCTCTAATGGAATAGAAGGGTGATACGCATGCAGGATGGAGCGACGCCGGCAAGACGGCGGGTGGTGATCACGGGACTGGGCCTCATCACCTCGATCGGGACCGGGCGGGAGCAATTCCAGCAAGCTCTACTTGAGATGCGGACGGGCATTCGCCCCATCACCCGTTTCGACGCAAGCGAGTTCAAGTGCCGGGTAGCGGGCGAGATCCCTGACTTCAACCCCGAGGAGTACCTGGAGCGCAAACAAGTCCGGCGGCTCGACCGCTACTCGCAGCTCTCGATCAGCGCGGCCCGGCTCGCCCTGGAAGACGCCGGTCTGAGTTCGAAGGACGTCGACCCGGAGCGCTCAGGTGTCTGCATCGGCTCCGCGCTTGGGGGCGTCAGTTTCGGGGAGGAGAACTACAGCGCCTACACCCGCGGTGGGTGGAAGGCCGTGCATCCGATGCTCGCGCTCTCCGTATTCGTCGGCGCCGGCTCTTGTAATGTCGCCATCGATCTCGGCTTCACCGGCCCCGCTACGGCAAATGGCGATAGTTGCAGTGCGGGCGCGATCGCGCTTTCGAATGCCCTCCGCTATATCCAGTCCGGACAGGCGGACCGGATGGTGGCGGGCGGCGTGGAAGCGCCGCTGTCTCCGGTGTGCTACGGCGCATTCGACATCCTCTCCGCCATGAGTAAGAACATTGACCCGCCGGAGAGCGCCTGTCGTCCGTTCGACCTTACCCGCGATGGGTTCGTGATGGGCGAAGGGGCGGCGATCTTGCTGTTGGAAGCAGAAGACGTGGCGCGGGCACGCGGCGCGCACATCTATGCGGAGTTGGCCGGCGCCGCGCTCACCAACGACGCACACCACATGACCGCGCCGCGACCGGACGGCAAGAGCGCCCTGCGGTGCATGCAGTTGGCTCTCAGCGACGCGGGACTTAAGCCGGAAGAGGTGGACACGGTCAACGCGCACGCCTCCGGTACCCCACTGAACGACAAGACGGAAACGCTGGCGATCAAGCAGTTGCTGGGCGACCGAGCCTACCGCATTCCGGTGAGCGGCACGAAGTCGCTTTATGGGCATGCGCTGGGGGCGAGCGGCGCCATTGAGGCGTCGATCAGCGCGCTCAGCATTCACAATGGCTTTGTGCCGGGCACCGCTAATCTACACGAGCCAGACCCCGACTGCGATCTCGACTATGTTCCACTGGAACCGAGACGCATGCCTGTGCGCACCGTGCTCTCCAACAGTTTCGGCTTCGGCGGCATCAACGCGGCGCTGGTGTTCCGCGAAGCCCGGTGAAACGAGATACAAGATACATTCCGGAATTTCCAATTGTCAATCGGCAGGGACCACCGCTAAAAGCTTGACCGATGCCGCACCCGCTGCTATACTCTGCAAGTCGCTGGGGAGACCCGGCGAGGTGGTGACGCGGGGTGGAGCAGCCCGGTAGCTCGTCAGGCTCATAACCTGAAGGTCGCAGGTTCAAATCCTGTCCCCGCACCCAACCACAACTAAATACCCAGGTGACGCGGGGTGGAGCAGCCCGGTAGCTCGTCAGGCTCATAACCTGAAGGTCGTAGGTTCAAATCCTGCCCCCGCACCCAAGTAGAACGGCCAGCCTTTCGGCTGGCCGTTTTCGCGTACCGGTCGGATTGATCCGGCGCTACCAGGTGCTCCGCACGGCTACAAGGCGGATGGTGGCCGGGGCCCGAGCCGGTTGCAGTTATCGATGGTCGCCGACATCCGGGCCGCCGCCGGCGAACTGACGGGCCTAGCCGCCGAAATTGCGCGAAAGGTGCCGGCAGCCAAAGCCCTGCATTGGCATGACCGCTGGAAGGGGAAGCCGGCGCTATCGCGGAAGTGCGCACCCGCACCAGTTGGGTCAATGCTGATCGACGGCGGACCATCGCTGTGAACGACTCTGCTGGGACGCAACTCCGCGCCGCAGCTCGAAGTCGTTCAACGCCTCGCGCCAATGATCGACCAGCTGGTCTTTCCACGGCTCCTCGGCCCGCTCGGCGCGGTTCAATCCCTTACGAAGCAGCTGCAGTCCCTTCGACTGCAAGCCGATCCGCGCCCAATTCTCAGCTTCCTGTCGTGCGTCGACCACTTCTTCAAGCTGTTTGACTAGTGTCAACTCAACCTCCGAATGCCGCGTCGTTTACTGCGTTACCGATCAGCAAGAGCCGTGCCAAACCGGGGCGGCTAACTCGCGGAGTGCTCCGGCACAAATCTCCGCAACAATGCACGCGCGCATTGCCCTTATGGGGGGTTATGCCATCTCCTTCGGCCGGTTTGATATCGATTTCAAGGGATTTTGCCGGATAGGAGAGTCAGGTGCTGGAACGGAACAGGCCGGTGTGTTGCCTGCAGCCGGAGAGTGGTCCAGGCCAGACCGGAGAGTGCTTGGTGAGCTATTCAAACGATGAGACCGCCTTCTTTGCGGAGCAGCTCCGCGTCAATGGCTATGTCGTGCTACCGGAGATCCTTCCGGCAGACCTGATCGAACGAATGCGTGCCCGGTTCGACCTTCTGATGGCCGCGACAGCGGTCCGGGAGCCGACGAACCGTGGGGTGAACCGCTATCAGATGTATCTGCCCTGGGAACGGCCCTTCGCAAACCCCATACTCTATGAAAACGCCGGAGCCCTGGCGGTCATCGAGGCGGCGATGGAACCGGACGTCACGCTGCGCTACTTCGCTTCGGATACCCCACTGCCGGGCAGCGATTTCCAGAAGGTGCATTCAGACACACGGCTGCTCTTCCCGGAAGCCGCGCTGGCACTGCCGTGCTATGGCATCGTGCTCAACGTGCCCCTGGTGGACTGCACGGTAGAGAACGGCAGCCTGGAGTTCTGGCCGTGTACCCACCTCACTCCCGTCCGCGCGGACCTGGAACGCCTTGCCACCACGCTACCCAGTGCGCGGGCCAACCTCAAGGCGGGATCGCTCCTGTTGCGGGACCTCCGCATGTGGCATCGCGGAACCCCGAACTACTCTTCCGGCACCCGACCGCAGCTGGCCCTGGTCTACACCCGCCCCTGGTACCGGTTCGAGTTGGATGGCCCGCAGCTCACGCGAGCGGACTACGACGCCCTCAGCGATCGGGGGCGGCGCCTGCTGCGACATGTGTCGCTGCGCGACGCGGATCACGCAGCGGGGCGCGGCACGTTAGAGGGTGGTGCGCCGCCGAGTTAGGGATAGACCTCTCACTGGTCTTCGACCACCCGCCCAAAGTGCACCCGCCGTTTGCAATGGAGAAAGGCTGATGGCGTGAAGTTGGGATTATTTCGCGAAATGGCCCCCGTGGCTTAAGGCTTGGCCGGCGCGCGTTTCCAGAGGCGCTGAAAGTCGTGTTGGGGCTCCCAGCCGAGGAGGCGTTTGGCTTTGCGGGGTGAGAAGCGGCCGTGGGGGAGGTCGGAGCAGATGAGGAAGACCTCGTACGGGTGGGGGGGTGTGGGCGCACGGAGAGCGTAGCGGAACGCTTCGCCGCAGTCTTCCCAACTGGTGTAGAACGGGCCGAGGCCGCTGCCGTCCTCCCGGGGGCCGCCGTCACCGGGGAGGAAGCCGCAGTAGAGGAAGGTAATCACCTCCAGCCCGTGCCGCTCGGCAAACGTCCGGGTAATCTCCCCGCCGAGGAATTTGCTGGCCGCATACAGGTCGGTGCCCGGATGGAGAGGCACGTCAGGCGGCACGTCGTAGTCCCACCAGTAGTCGGCGTTGTGGTTCAAATTCAGGTGGTAGGGGCCGGTATGGATGATGCGGCGGATCCCGAGCTCGACCGCCGCTTTCGCCACGTTATAGGCGCCCACCATGTTCACCAGGAACGCCGCCTCCAGGTGGGGCCGGACCACCGTGCAGTTGATGAGCGCATCCATGCCCCGCGCCGCCTCCAGCACCTCCGCGTAGTTCGACACGTCCACCCACCGCTCTTCGTTGGGCGGCAGCGGCACCGCCGGAAGCGGCGCGCCGGCAGACTGCGGCTGCGTAATCTCGCCGGAGAGGCGGACGTCGGTCAGCCGCAGCGTGTAGTGGCCTTGCAGTGCCCGCGCGGCAGAGACCCCGACAGGACCGCCCGCGCCGAAGATGGCGACATTCCCTTCCAGTACCGGTGGCATGGGGCCTCCTTACTCCTGAACAATTGGCGATCGATGCCAGAGACGCGAGAAATCTTGCTCCGGCGCCCAGCCGAGCAGGCGTTGCGCCTTGTCGCTGCCGCCGATCTTGCCGTGCGGCAGGCGCGACGCGATGTGAAACAGCTCGAACGGTTGCTCGAACGCGGTAGCGGGAGCTCGCAGCGCGGCGAGAAACGGCGCTCCCGTGTCTTCCCACGCGGTGGTGAACGCGTAGAGCCCGCTGCCGTCCGCGTCGCTCGGGCGATTTGCGGGACGGAAGTGCGCGTAGACAAACGCGGCCACTTCCAGATGGTGCACCTCGGCGAAGCGGCGCATGACCTCGCTGCCCAGGTATTTCGAGAGGCCGTAAAGGCTGCTGCCGGGTCGCTCCGGCACGTCGTCATGTACGTCGAAGTCGTGCCAGTAGTCCGCCTGATGTTCGGCGATCACCAACTGCGGCCCGGTATGGATAATGCGTCGAATTCCCAACTCAACCGCAGCCTTCGCCACGTGGTAAGCGCCGATCGTATTCACGAGGAAGGCCGGTTGCAGATGAGGTCGAACCACCGTGCAATTCACGAGGGCGTCCATCCCGCGCGACGCTTCCAACACCTGAGCGTAGTCGGTGACATCCACCCGCCGCTCCTCGTGGGGCGGAATTGCAGTCGCAGGCAGTGGCGCGCCGGCGGATTGCTCCACGGTGCGTTCGGCCAACGGCTGCACGTCGCACAGTCGCAGCGTGTAGTGCGGGCGCAGCGCGTCCGCCGCCATGACGGCAACGGGACCCGCAGCGCCGAAGATTGCAATCTTTCCCTCCAGAACGGGAGGCATACTCGTCAGCCTTCTGCCGGTGCCCAGCAAAGGGGCTCTTTAGAAGCTGCTGCCGAAGCGAAGCGTTCGGTGGAGCTGATGTGGTACAGCCACCAGCGGTACTTCTGCTCCGCCGGGTCCATCACGAGCGCTCGCTCGATGGCGGAAACCGCGTCGCTCGCGGTGGTGCCGCTCTCACCCAGCTCTCCCAGACGCAAGCAGACGCCCAGGATGGGCTCCGCGCGCACGGCTTCTCGCAGGGTCAACTCAGCCAGATACGGGGCCAGGGCAGCCGCCGAGGTATCGGGCAGCGGCTTCCAGGTTTCGTCCACCAGGTAGTCTTCCGGATAGGCGGCCATGAGGTCGAGGCGCGAGGCCAGCACCACGCGCTTCACACCGGCTTTGAGCGCGGCATGCAGCAGCACAAACGTACCGCGAGCCGCCTGATCCAACACGTCTCGTTCCGCATCCGCATCGGCAGGGTGCTGCAAGGCGTACGGGGCGAGATGTAGAATCGCCTCCACGCCTTCAACGAGTGGCTCCACTTGCTCCGGAACCCGCAGGTCGGCCGGGATGCCGGCGGTCGTGTGTTCCGCCGTTCCGTCTGCGCTGCGGGTGAGACGGAGGTCAAAGCGCTCACGCAATCGGGCGGCAGCGAGCTGCGCCAGGGGCGTTTCGGCCCCGGTAATCAATACCTGCATGGTGAAAAGCTGGCTCTCCTGATCCGTTTTCCACGGGTTCCTGATCCCTGGTTGAACCGTGTTGGCCCAAATAGGTGGTGATCCCTTCCCGTTGTGGTCCGGCACCTTCTAAAACCAGCAAGCTATCACCCGGGTTCCTGGCCCTGTCAGTTCCACGTGAAGCCGGGAATAATCCCTTATAGGCGTCTGTTCCAGAGAGGAGAAAGCAATGGCTTCTGAAGAAGTGGAGCTGCGCGGCCACATTCTCGACTCCCTCCTGCTGCCGAAGGTGCTGGACCAGATCACCAGTGCAGGAGCGCAGTTCGAAATCGAATCGTTGGAGGTAGGGCGCGGACGGCAGGATTTGAGCCGCGCGCGCATTCGCGTGGAGGCGGCAGACGAAGACGCGCTGGCCGAGATCCTGACGCTGATTCAGCCCCACGGCGCGGTACTCGTCGACGTTGAAGACGTGCGCCTGGAACCGGCCCCCGCCGACGGCGTATTCCCCGACGGGTTCCACGTTACGAGCAACCATCCCAGCTTTGTCCGGCACCACGGGCAGTGGGTTCCCATACAGCCCACGCGAATGGACTGCGGGATCAGCGTGACGGCGGACGGCATGGCAGCGCACTCCCTCCGGTTCATCGATGTGCGGAAGGGCGATCTGATCGTCGTGGGCCACCGCGGCATCCGCGTCGAGCCGCTCCAGCGCAACGTGCGGAAGGCGGACCCCTTCGAGTTTATGGCCAGCGAAGTGTCCGCCGAGAAGCCGAAGGCGCTCGCGATCCGGGCGGTGGCGGACACGCTCCGCGCGGTGAAGGCATCCGGCGCGAAGATTCTGTTAGTCGGCGGCCCAGCCATCGTCCACACCGGCGCGGGCCCGCATGTGGTCCGGCTGATCGAAGCGGGTTACGTGGACCTCTTGTTTGCCGGCAACGCCCTGGCAGTCCACGACATCGAGCGCGCGTTTTACGGCACAGCGCTGGGGGTCCACCTGGAGCACGGATTTCCAGTGGAAACGGGCCATCAGCACCACCTGCACGCCATCAACCGCATTCGCGCGTGTGGCGGCATCCGGGCGGCAGTAGAGCAGGGGCTCCTCACCTCCGGGATCATGCACGCCTGCATTCAACGAGGCGTGGAGTTTGTGCTGGGCGGCAGCGTCCGCGATGACGGCCCGCTGCCGGAGGTGATTACAGACGTGGTCCGGGCGCAGCAAGTCATGGCGGAGAAGGTGCAGGGCGTCGGGTTTGCCTTGATGGTGGCGACGATGCTTCACAGCATCGCTACCGGAAACCTGCTTCCCGCCGCGTGCCGCATCGCGTGCGTGGACATCAACGCAAGCGTGGTGACGAAGCTCGCGGACCGCGGAAGCTTCCAGAGCGTGGGGATCGTTACGGACGTGGAGCCGTTCTTCCGAGAACTGCTGGGGCACCTCGGGCTGGAAGGAGGGCGAGATGACTGAGCTGCGCGAAGCTCATGCGGTACCGGTCCAATTGCCGGAGACCCGGCGAGTACTGATGGTAGCGCCGGAACATTATTCAATCCTCTACGAAATCAACCCGTGGATGAGCCGAGAGGTTGCCGTTTCGTCCACTGCCGCCAAGCGCCAGTGGGAGGCGCTCTACGAGACCGTAAAGGAGAAGCTAGGGGCGAGGGTGGAACTCGCCGAGCCGGAGCCGGGCCTGCCGGATATGGTCTTCACGGCCAACGCCGGGCTCGTGGTGGGGGAGGTAGCGGTGTTGAGCAACTTCCGCCATCCGGAGCGACAGGGGGAGCGTGAGCCCTTCCGGCGCTGGTTTGCGGCCCACGGATTTCGCATCGCGGAGCTACCGCTGGAGCTCAATTTCGAGGGCGAGGGAGACGCGTTGTTTGCCGGGGACACCCTCTTCGCCGGATACTTCTGGCGCAGCGACGTGCGAGCACACGCCGCGCTTGCCGAGCTTCTAAGCATTCGCGTGCTTTCGCTGCAACTCGTGGACCCTTATTACTACCACCTGGATACGTGCCTCTGCGTGCTGGACGCGGAGACGGTGGCGTACGTGCCTTCCGCCTTCGATCCCTACGCACGCCAAGTTCTCGACGCGAATGTCCGCAACCGCATCGAGATCGTCCCGGAAGAGGCACGCCGGTTCGCGGCTAACGCACTTGTGCTCGGCCGGCGGGTCGCGCTGAACACCGGATGCCCTCAGTTCGAATCAGACCTGCGTGCCCACGGGTTCGAGCCGTATGCCACGCCACTGGACGAGTTTCTAAAGGCGGGGGGCAGCGCAAAGTGCCTGACGCTGCATCTGGACCGGGAGGGAGAGCAATTGGGGAAATGACGCTCACCAGTTGTCATTTCCCCAATTTGCAACTTCCAGGAATCGTTACCGGATACTGAACTTCTGCACGCGATGGCCGGCCAGTTCGGCGGTATAGAGGTTGCCCTGGGAGTCCGCGCAAAGCATGTGTACCTGGGCGAAGGCGCCGACGGGGCGACCCTTCACTTTGTGGCCCCAATAAGCTAGCAGGTCGCCTTGTAGATTATAAACCGCTACCGTGTAGGGATAGCCGGTGCCCATGAAGATCTTGCCGTCCGCGGTGATCGAAAGGCCCCACGGCGTATCAACGGTGTCCCACTGGCGCACGAAGGTGCCGTCCGGAGTAAATACCTGAATGCGCGCGTTACCGCGATCCGCGACGTAGATCAGCCCCTGCGCATCCACGGCGATCGAGTGAGGTAAGCGGAATTCACCCGGGTCCGAGCCGTGAGAGCCCCACTCGCCCAGGTAGGTGCCGTTGCGCGAGAGATGGATAACGCGCGAGTTGCCGTAACCGTCCGTGATGTAGACGTCGCCGTTCGTCCCAAACGCAACGTCCGTCGGACCGTTGAGCTTAGTAGCCTGCACACGTCCCTTCTTCTTCTTGGTGCCGAACGTCTGCAGCAGCACCCCGTTAGGAGAGAACTTCTTGACCTGATGCAAGCGGATATCTGGAATCCAAACGTTTCCGTCCCGGTCGATCCGAACCGAATGCGGTTCGATCAGCTCTCCGTTGCCCCAACCCCGGAGGTAGTTGCCGTTGCGGTCGAAGACCAGCACGGGCATGCGGGTCGGCTGCACCATATAGACGTTGCCCTGCGCGTCTTCGGTCACCCCGGCCACTTCTCCCTTTCGGTAGTAGGGAGCGTTCGTGCCGCCCACCGGCCAATCCGGCTGTACGATGGGTGTCATCGTCGACTGAGCGAGGACGAGCACTGGTATGGTAAGTAGTACGGCTGCCAGGGTTATCGCAAAACCGGAAACCCGAATTTTCATCTTTAGCTCCAAAGGAGCCGGCCCCCACACTCCATTCTCCGCGCCGGCTTCGCTGTTTCATTCCCGGTGGGCCCAGCCACCAAACAGCCGGCAACAGGCCCACGGCTCGGGATGCGACCGCCTCGCAGGGGGCTCCCGTGGATTGTGTGGTGGGTCTCTTTGCAACCATCGAGCGAGCGCGGTGTCTTGAATGGAAGCGGCCGGAATTTAATTCACCGCAGCACACGCGCCACGGGGCATATTCTGGTTACGGCTACGACGAGGTGACCGGCCGATGTTGCTGATCGGGGAGTCGAGACAACGGACCTGCGCGGGGCTCACGCGCCGGGGGCTGGTACAGGCGGGCTGTCTCGGAGCGCTTGGTTTGACCCTGCCGCAGCACGTTGCCCTCGCGGCAGCCGCCACGCGTCCACGCTCGGTGATATTGCTCTGGCTGTGGGGAGGGCCGTCACAGCTCGACACCATCGATCCAAAACCGGACGCCCCCTCCGAATGGCGCGGGCCCTACCGCACCCTTGGAACGAACGTTCCGGGCATCCGGGTCACCGAGCTATTGCCTCGCCTGGCCAAGCGCGCCGATCGCTACGCGATTTTGCGCAGCCTGCATCACGGCACCAACGACCACGGCCTTGCCGGCACCATTGCAATGACGGGCCGGAGCCCGGTCGCCGGCGCCGTCCATCCCCACGTGGGCTCCATCGTCAACCGTGTCCGGGGCTTCCAGCCCCCGCTGTCCACGTTCGTGGCCCTGGGTGATCCGATGCAGCAGGGACACCGCCGCATCCAGGGCGAAGGCGGCGGAACGCTGGGGTCCGTCTACGATCCGTTCCGCATCAAGTATGATCCGGAGCAGGGCGTGCTATTGGGCGAGACGACCGCCCCCGACGGCGTCACCTCCGAACGGATCGACCGCCGGTTACGCCTACTCCGGGATGTCGCCTCCACCGGTGAGATCACCAACCGGGATAGCGCCGCGCTGGAGCGGTTCTACCAGCAGGCGATCACGCTGATGACCGACCCCGAGGGCCGCGGCGTGTTCGACCTCGACCGCGAGGCTCCGGCCCTGCGCGACCGCTACGGCCGGCACAAATTCGGGCAGAGTTGCCTCCTGGCACGCCGGCTCGTCGAGGCGAAGGTGCCCTTCATCCAGGTGAACTGGAGCCAGCATGTAGAATCCGAAGAAGACGCGGGGGATGGCGGCTGGGACAACCATTACCGCAACTTCGAGATGCTGGCGGAACGGCAATGCCTTCCGTTTGACCAGGCCATTTCCGCCCTGCTCGACGACCTCCGCGATCGCGGTCTCTTCGAGAGCACCCTGGTTGTGGCGATGGGCGAGTTCGGCCGCACGCCGAAGATCAACCCGAACGCAGGGCGTGATCACTGGCAGAACTGCTACTCCGCACTCATGGCCGGGGGCGGCGTGCGCGGGGGCCAGGTCGTCGGTGCCAGCGACCCCCGCGGGGAGTACCCGGATGCCCGACCCCTCACCCCCGCCGACGTCTGCACCAC
>Ga0255338_1003413_pt1 | contig 19171 bp, 16 predicted proteins | sample MeOH1_35cm_T4_19_FD_203715 | JGI IMG/M metagenome (GOLD analysis project Ga0255338, IMG submission 203715) | Sandy soil microbial communities from University of British Columbia, Vancouver, Canada - MeOH1_35cm_T4_195 | ecosystem: Engineered > Artificial ecosystem > Sand microcosm > Unclassified ...
CGCACGTGACCGTGAGCCCGGGCTGCGTGAGTCCCAGCTCCGGACCGATCACATGGACTATGCCCTGCCGCGGATCGTCGAGCCCGAAGTGCCGTATGCCGTTGGTTGCCGCATTCGCTTCCAGCAGCTCGATCATCGTGCGCATCTCCGCATCGCCCACGCTTTCCAGCCCTCGCTCGCGGCCGCGCGTAGGCACGTAGTGATCGGGCACGGCAAACGTCTGATCGGGCCGGCGCACCTTGCGTCCGTCGCGCTTCAACGCCCCGAACGCGTGGAACGAGCCTTCGTGCACGAGATTGCGGTCGATGTAGAGCAGCACTTCGCCGCTGTCGCGCTTCACGACGACATGGCGGTCCCAGATTTTGGCGAAGAGCGTGCGCGGTGCGGTCATATGAAAGTCCTCACAGGCTCGCGCGGCTGTCTTCGGGCACGCCGTAGCGCGCTTCGAGCGCCTGCACTTCCGGCAGGCCCGCGACATCGGTGAATTGCTTGAACGTCGCCACCTGATCGCGCACGGCTGCGATGCCGCCGGCGCGCTTCAACTCGCGCAGGAGCTTCTGCATCGCAGGGATTGCCGCGAGCAGCATCCAGTTGGGGTAGATGGCGATCTTGAAGCCGAGACGTCCCAGCTCGTCCGCGGGCAGATCTGGCGTCTTGCCGCTCGCCGCCATGTTGTAGAGCAGCGGCACGCCGGCGAAGCGCTTCGCCACCTGCTGCACCTGCTCGACGCCGACCGGCGCTTCGACGAACAGCACATCCGCGCCGGCATCGCGGTACTGCTGCGCACGATCGAACGCCGCCTCGATGCCTTCGACGGCGATCGCATCGGTGCGCGCGACGACGAGGAAATCGCGATCGTTGCGCGCGTCGCAGGCGGACTTCAACTTCGCGACCATCTCCGCCGCGGGAATGACGCGCTTGCCCGACAGATGGCCGCAACGCTTCGGCCACTGCTGGTCTTCGAGATGCACGCCCGCCACGCCTGCGCGCTCGTAGTCGCGTATCGTGCGGCGCACATTCACGGGATTGCCGTAACCCGTGTCGGCATCGGCGATCACCGGCAGGCCCGACGCATCGACGATGCGCGCGGCGTTGTCGATCATCTCCGTCGCGGTGAGCAGGCCGACGTCGGGCATCCCCAGGCGCGTGAGGCTCGTGCCGAAGCCGGTCATGTACACGACATCGAAGCCTTCGAGCGCGACGAGGCGCGCACCGAGCGCATCGGCGACGCCGGGGGCGATGATGCAGCCGGGCTGGGCAAGCAGCGCGCGCAGGCGCGCGGTCATCCGTTCAGACATGGCATTCCTCAGTGGTGAGTCGGGATGATAACCGAAGTGTTCAGTACGCAATGGGCTCCACGCGCCACACGGTGAATCCTGGCGCGGGCGGTGTGAAACGCAGCGGCGCGCAGTTGGCGACGGGCTGTGCCGGCTCGGGCAATCGCAGCGTGCGGCACAACACGCGGTATACCCCCGAGTGCGCGACGATGAGCGGCAGCACCGTATCGATCAGCGCAAGCCCGCGCATGACGCGCGCGACGAAGGCTTGCGGCAGCTCGGCGTCCGTCGGCGTGGTGCCCGGGATGCGCGAGGCGCGCGGCTTCCCTTCGAGCTCGCCCCAGTTGCGCTCGTTCAGCTCGGCGATGGCGATGACGGGTAGCGCGAGCTCGCGGCCGACGATTACCGCCGTGTCGCGCGCGCGCCGCAGCGTGCTCGAATAGATCGCGGTCACACCGGCGCGCTTGAGCCCGAGCGCGGCCTGTCCGGCCTGCGCGAGTCCCCGCCGCGTCAGCGGGACGTCCCACGAGCCCGCGATCAGCATGGCAGCGTTGCTTTCGGTCTCCCCGTGGCGCAGATAGATGAAGGGCCGCGTGAAGAGCGGTATGTCGTCCATTACAGTTCGATCTCTTCGTTGAAGACGATGCGTGCCGGCGCAAACGCGCGTGTCCACGCGGCGTCGTGGCGACGGTCGCCGAATGCGGGCATCACCGTGCGGGCGCGGGTCGCGCGCACGAGCGCAGCGTTGTCCGAGAGGCGCGGATGCACGTTCCAGCGCACATAGCGTGCCCGTCCGCTGTCGGTGAGCCGCTGCGCCGGCGTGCCGGGCGGCAGATAGCCGGTGAAGACGATGGGATGATCGTTCGCGGTTTCCCATTGCGCCAGTAGCGCGGCGGCCTCTCCGCTGCTGCCGTCCGCGGCGCCGGCGAGTGCGGGGCCGGCCCCTGCCTCCACAGTCGGCGCCTCGCTCGCGATACGAGCGAGCGCGTCTTTGACCTTGGGGCGCACGCCTTGCGCCTCGGGCGACGCCGACATGTCGCGCAGCGCGGCGCGCAGGTCCGAGCCGATGGCCGGCAGTCGTCCGGTGGTTTCGGCCAGATGAAAAGCGATTTCCGGTCCGCGTCCGCGCACGGGCACCGGCAGCAGGCTCACTTCAGCCGCGAACACCGGCGCGAGCGCTGCCATGCATGCCCCGAGCGGCGCGTCGTAGGCGCCGTACGAGGCATCGAGGATCACGGTCGACGCTTCAGGCGGCGGGTCATACGCGTAAATGAGCGACTCGACGCAGTAATCGCCGGTGTAGAGCAGACCGCCGCCGATGTCCGCATGCAGCCAGATGCCGCCGGGCGCATGACCGTTGCGGCCGGTGCGCAGCGTGATGCCGCACACGCAGGCCGTTCCGTGCAACGGCAGCTCGTGCGTCCGGAGCGATGTGTCGAGCGTCGCGATGACGGCGGCGCTCGCATGCACGGGCGGATTGCCGATCCGGTCGGCGAGCTTCAAGCCGCCGGCGTGGTCGTCATGGCCGTGACTCAGCACGATCGCGTCGACCGGACCTATGCCGCCGAGGTCGGGCCACAAGCCCGGCTGCGGGCCGTAACCGAGATCGAGCAGCACGCGCGCATCGCCCGTCTCGACGAGAAAGCACGCCGGGCCTTTGGCGCCGCTGCCGGAGATGGCTCTGACCGTCGCCATGCTGCTATTCGGGCTTCGCCCCCGAAGCGCGGACCACCTTGCCCCACTTGGCGACTTCGCTCTTCAGGTGTGCCGCGAGCTGCGCCGGCGTGGAAGGCGTCGGCTCGAGACCTTGCGCGGCGAACTGCTCTTTCACGAATGCGGATTGCAGAACCTGCGCGAGCTCGGTGTTCAGACGCCGCACGATGTCGTTCGGCGTGCCGCGCGGGACGACCAGCGCGTACCACGTGCTGAAGTCGTAACCTGTGACGCCGGCCTCACTCATCGTCGGCAGTTCCGGAAAAAACGGCGAGCGCATCGCCGTCGTGACGGCGAGGGGGCGCATCTTCCCGACTTTGACGTGCGGCAGCGCCGACGCCAGGGTCGAGATGACGAGCTGCAGCCGCCCGCCCATGAGATCGGTGAGCGCCGGTCCCAGTCCCTTGTACGGCACATGGACGAGCTCGACATGCGTCATCAGCTTCAAGAGCTCGGTGGCGAGATGCGAGGCGGTACCTATGCCGCCCGAGCCGTAAATCACCTCGCCCGGTTTTGCGCGCGCCATTGCGAGCAGCTCCTGCACGGAGCGTGCCGCAACGCCCGGGTGAACGACGAGTAGGTTTGGCTGGCGTCCGATCAGGCTCACCGGCGCGAGGTCCTTCAGCGTGTCGTACGGCAGCTGCGGCACGAGCGTGGCGTTCACCGCGAGGCTGATGTTGTTGATCAGCATCGTGTAGCCGTCGGGCGCGGCTTTCGCGGCGAGATCCGTGCCTATGGTCCCGCCCGCGCCACCCCGATTGTCGACGACGATCTGCTGGCCCAGCCGCTCGCCGAGCTTGATTGCGACGATGCGGCCGACGATGTCGTTGCCGCCGCCCGGTGGGAAGGGAACGATGAAACGGATGGGGCGGGTCGGGTAACCATTCGCTGCGATGGCAGCGGGCGCGTTTAGCACGGCAAAGGCTGACACGATGACGGCGAGCCCGGCCGTGAGGCGTGAGGAGTAAGGCGTGAGGAGTAACGACAGAGCCCGCCGCCTCGAGACGCGAGGCGCATGGCGGAGGCGCCCTTCATAGCGCCGATCGCGAAGGGCTGCGCCACCTGTCGCTCGGGCCATTCGACTCACCCGCCTCTCCTCGCGCCTCACCCCTCACGCCTCGCGCGCACGCTTAGACGATCCCGCGTTGCTCCATGTCGCTGATCGCCGCGGCGTCGTAGCCCAGCTCCTGCAGCACCTGCCGCGTGTGCGCGCCGCGGTCCGGCGCCGCCGTGCGCGGCACCCCCTTCGCGCGGCTCAGGTTCACGCCCTGGCCGACCAGCTTCAGGGGCCCAAGCTTCGGATGCTCCACCGGCTGCGCGATGCCGAGGTGCTGCACCTGAGGATCGGCGAACATCTTGTCTATGGTGTAGATCGGACCGCACGGCACGCCGGCCTTGTTGAGCGCCTCTATCCATTCCGCCGACGTGCGCTTCATCGTGCGCGCTTCGATCTCGCGATTGAGCGCATCGCGGTTCTTCGACCGCAGCTTGAAGTCCGCGTAATCGGGGTGCTTGATGAGCTCCGGCGCGTCGAGCGCCTTGCACAGCCGCTCGTACAGCTGTCCCGATGCCGCGATGTTGATGTGCCCGTCCGAAGTCTTGAACACGCCCGTCGGTATCGCGGTCGGATGATTGTTCCCCGCCTGCGGCGGCACCTCGCCGCTCACGAGCCAGCGCGCAGCCTGGAAGTCGAGCATTGCGATCAGCGCCTGCAGGAGCGAAGTATGTACCCACTGACCTTCGCCGGAGCGGCTGCGCTCGAGCAGCGCGAGCACGATGCCGAACGCACAGTAGAGGCCGGAGGTGCTGTCGGAGATCGCGATCCCCGCGCGCACCGGTCCCTGGCCCGGCAGGCCGGTGATCGACATCAGCCCGCCCATGCCTTGCACGACGTGGTCCAGGCCGGGGCGATCCGCGTACGGGCCGTCCTGGCCGAAGCCCGAGATGCTCGCATATACGAGGCGCGGATTGATTTTGCGTAGCGTCTCGTAATCGATGCCGAGCCGGTGTTTCACGCCCGGACGGTAGTTCTCGACGAGCACGTCGGCTTTCTCCGCGAGACGCTTCAGCACGGCGAGCCCTTCCGGCGACTTGAGATTCAGCGTGATGCTGCGCTTGTTGCGGTGGAGATTCTGGAAATCCGCGCCGTGCCGCTTGTCGAACGGGCCGCCGTCGCCGTCCTGGTCGCCGGGCTCTTCGATCTTGATCACGTCGGCGCCCCAGTCGGCGAGCTGCCGCACGGCCGTGGGCCCCGAGCGGGCGCGCGTGAGATCGAGCACGGTGTAGCCGGTGAGCGGTAGTCGTTGTTCAGCCATGATGCATGCTCCCTGTGAATGTAGTCTATCCGGCGCGCATGCCGGTCGCCTTGACGACCCTGGACCAGCGCCCGATCTCGCGCTTCACGTACGCGGCGAATTCCGATGCGCTGTTGCCGACGGGCTCGCCGCCTTCCAGAGCCAGACGCTCGGCGATGTCGGGCGAGCGCACGGCGCTTGCCGCTTCGCGATTGAGACGCGCGACGATGGCCGGCGGTGTGCGCGCCGGGGCGAAGAGGCCCTGCCATGCGGCCGTCTCGAAATCAGGCACGCCCGACTCGGCGACGGTCGGCAGATCGGGCACTGCGGCGGAGCGCTTCGTGCTCGTCACCGCCACGCCGCGCAGCTTGCCGCCGCGCACCTGGCCGATGGCGGACGGCATGCTCGCGAAGGAAAGCTGGATGTTGCCCGCGACGAGATCGACGATGGCCGGCGCTGCGCCTTTGTACGGCACGTGCACCATGTCGACCTTGGCGAGGTACTTGAAGAGCTCGCCGGCGAGATGCGGCGAGCCGCCGCTGCCGGAAGAGCCGAAGTTGAGCTGGCCGGGCTTCGCGCGCGCGAGCTCGATCAGATCCTTCACCGTCCGCACCGGCAGCCCGGGATGCACCACCAGCAGGTTGGGCGCGGTGCCGAGCAGCGTGATCGGGCTGAAGCCGCCGATCGGATCGTACGGCAGGTTCTTCTGCAAGCTCGGATTCACGCCGAATGCGCTCGATGCGAGCAGGAGCGTGTAGCCGTCCGGTGCCGCGCGCGCGACGACTTCGGCGCCGATGACGCCTGCGCCGCCCGGACGGTTGTCCACGACGACCTGCTGCTGCAGCGCCACGCTCATTTTTTGCGCGACGGCTCGCGCCACCAGATCCGCGTTGCCGCCGGCGGCCTGAGCGACGACGAGCCGTATCGGCTTGGTCGGATAATCCGCCGCATTCGTACACAGCGCCATGCTGCAGGCTGCCGCAATCACTGCGCCTCTTGCCGTCTTGCTGTTCACGCCACTCTCCTCACTCGGGTTTGATCCTCGCCGTCCTGATCACTCCGCCCCATCTCGTTCCGCCCCAAACGCCGGCAGCGCAAGCCACAGGATCGTTGCCACCGCGATCGACGTCGACGCACGGCTGGTCTGATCGCGCAGGTTATCGGCGGTCACGCGCTCTATCAGCTCGCCGCCCGCGCGCTCGCGCGGCGATCGACGTCGAACTCGACGTTGGGCAGCTTCTCCGTGCGCCACAAAAGCTCGAGCAGCGCTCGCGCCGCGGCGTCGCCCAGCACGGGTGTCGCGAGCTCGAGGTACTTGTCGTTGAGCTCCTCGTCCGTGAGCGGCATTTCCGGGTCGCCCTTGCGGGTCGGCTGGAAGTGCGCAAACTTTTTACCGTCGTTCGTCTCGATCTCCACCTGCGCGGCGCGCTGATTCGGATAGCCCTTGGAGAGCTCGGGATCCGCCACGCACTCGATCTTCTGCATGACCGCGCGCACGTCCGGATCGTCGAGCCGCTCGGGCAGGAACGCGTTGAGGCGCACGCTGCCGTGCACGAGCGCATGCGCGACCGTGTACTGGAGGCTGAACTTGGCCTGATACGCGCCCTCGGGCTTCGCGTTGTCGACGATGTCCAGGCCGGCCTTGTAGGTGGCGATGCGCGCGCGCTTCACGTCGCGCCAGGTGAACCCGTGCTGTTTCTGCAGCAGCAGCACCGCGTCGATCGGCGCGAAGGTGTGCCCGCAGCAGCCGTGATTCTTGAACGTGACGTGGACGATGTGATAGTCCTTGCCCAGTCCGCGCGTGGCTTTCTCCCACTGCGGATTGACGCTCATCGCCGCGCCGAAGCCCACTTCGCCTTCGAGGATGTCGAGCGCGCCGGTCACGCCTTTCGCCGCCGCCATCGCCGCGAGCGCGCCGGCATCGGCCGCGTGACCGCCATGCAGCGGCTTGCTCATCGCCTGCGACCGGAACGCCTGCTGCAGCCCGGCGGCGAACGTGCCGACGGTCGCGAGCGCATGCATGAACTGCTCGTGATTGCAGCCGAGTATCGTCGCGACGGCCGCCGCGGCGCCGAGCGAGCCCACCGTGCCGGTCGTATGCCAGTACTTGTAATGCGAAGGCATGACCGCTTCGCCGATGCGGGTGGAGGTTTCGTAGCCGACGATGACGCCGCGCAGAAAGGTTTCTCCGCTCACGCCCTGCGCCTGCGCTGCCGCGAGCGCGGCCGAAATCACCGGGCTGCCCGGGTGGTAGCCGGCGTCGCGGTAGATGTCGTCGAATTCGACCGAATGCGAAGCGGCGCCGTTGATGAGCGCGGCGGCGCGCAGCGTCGCGCGGCGGCCGGAGCCCAGGCGCGCGCGGCCGCGATCGAGATCTTCGGCGAGTGCCTGCTCGAGCAGCGTCGCGGGGGCGACGAGACTGCCGGGCAGCAGCGACGCGTACCAGTCGATGACGGCGCGCTTGGCGTGATGGATCACGTCCGGATGCAGCCTGGAGCTCTGTTCCCGGACGGCGTAATCGGCAATCTTGGCGAGCAGCATTCATTCCTCCTTCAAAAGCGTCGAACCTCAAATGCAATAGACAGGATTAACAGGATTAGAGCAAAAAGCTCGTGGGTTTAATCTTGTTAATCCTGTAAATCCTGTCCATTTTTAAAATCGGCATTACGGAGTTCATCGTTCACGACTGTCGCACGATGAGCCCATCGACGGCGACCACGCCGTGGCCTTCAGCCTTCACCAGCAGCGGGTTGACTTCCGCTTCGCGCACTTCCGGAACGTGCGCGAGCTGCGAGCAGGCGCTGATCGCCTGTGCCAGCGCGGCGCGATCGCCGAGCGGGAGGCCGCGGTAACCGCGGATCACGGCGAGTCCCTTCACTTCGTCGATCATGCGTTCGGCCTCCGCTATGCTCACGGGCGCCAGCCGGATCGCGATGTCCTTGTAGATTTCCGCCAGCACGCCGCCGATGCCGAGCAGCACGGCCGGTCCCACCTGCGCGTCGTGCTTGTAGCCCACGATGACTTCCGCGAGCCCTTTTTCCATGCGCTGGACCAGTATGCCGTCGAGGTGCGCGTTCGGATGCTTGTGGCCCACGCGGATGAGGATGTCCTCCGCGGCCTGCTTCAGCGCATCGGCATTCGCGATGTTGAGCGCCACGCCGCCCGCGTCGGTCTTGTGCGCGATGTCGGGCGAGAGGATTTTCGCGACGACGGGGTAGTCCATCGTCACCGGCTGCGCCGGCGTCTTGATGATCTCGGTCGCGGCGACCGGCACGCCGAGCGCGGCGAATGCGCGGCACGCGTCGTACTCGTTGAGCTGGGCCTGCGGCACGGCTTTCAGCACTTCAGCGAAGGCGGTCAGCCGTTTCTTGTCCGCAGCCGGCCGTTCGGCGGGCGGCGTCCAGTCGCGCCACGCGCGTATCGCATCGGCGCAGGCTTCGGGCGTGCGAAAACCGGCGATGTCGTGCTGCGCGAGGAGCTTCAACGACGCTTCGGCATGCGGCGCGAGAAAGATCGCGAGCGGCTTGCCGTGACGGTCCGCCTCTATCATGGGCTCGATCGCGATGTGCGGCTGGAACTGCGCCGAGCTGCCGGCCACCGCGAGCACGAGATCCGCATGATCGGACGCGAGCAGCGCGTTGAGCACAGCGCTGTAGACTTCCTTCTTCGCGCCGGCGAGCGTGAGATCGGTGAGCCGCGCCTTGCTGATGGTGATCTTTTGCTGCGCGAGCTTCTCCACCACCGCATCGGTCGGTCCCACCACTTCGATTCCCAGCGTGCCGAGCCGGTCGACCACGGCCGCTGCGCCGCCGCCGGTCGTCGTCATCACGGCAACGCGATGGCGCTTTGCCGGTCTCTGGCCCGACAGCAATGCCGGCAGCTCGAACAGCGTCTCCAGCATGTCGACGCGCAGCATGCCGTGCGCGCGGAAAAATGCATCGGCCATCTCGTCGCCGCCGGCCAGCGCGCCGGTGTGCGATGCGGCGAGATCCTGCCCGACTTCCGAGCGGCCGAGCTTGTAGACGATCACCGGCTTGCCTGCGGCCTGCGCACGCAACGCGGCATGCGCCAGCTTGTCCGCGTCGCGTATGGTTTCCATGAAGAGCAGGATCGCGCTGGTGTGCGGGTCGTCGACGAGCATGTCGGCGAGCTCGCCCACGGAGAGATCGGCTTCGTTGCCCACCGAGATCAGCTTGGAGAAGCCGACGCCGCGACCCAGGCCGCGCGACATCAATCCGCCCATCATGCTGCCGCTTTGCGACACGATCGCGAGCGGCCCCGGCGTCACCTCGAGCTTCTCCAGCACCGCGTTCACGGTGAGGATGCAATGCGTCTGCGTGCTCAGGAGCCCGATGCAGTTCGGGCCGATGAGGCGCACGCCGCCGCGGCGCGCGATGTGGACGAGCTCCTCCTGCAGCCTGCGTCCTTCCGCCCCGGTCTCCGCGAAGCCGTCGCTGTATACCGTGGCGACCGGTACTTTGCGCGCGACGCATTGCTCGAGCGCGGCGGCGACCGCATCGCGCGGCACCATGATGAACGCGTGGTCGATCTCTTCCGGCACCGCCTGCAGATTCGGATAGGCGCGCTCGCCGGCGACTTCGTCGCGACCCGGATTGATCGGGATGATGCGGCCGGTGTAGCCGTGCTTGCGGAGGAAGCGCTGCGGGCGCGACGTATTCTTGCGCTCGTCGCCGGAGGCGCCGATCAGCGCGATGGAGCGGGGATCGAACAGCGCCTGCGCGATGCGCGGCGCGTATGCAGTGTCTTTAGCGGCCATCTGAAAAATACCAAAAAAAAGCAATAGACAGGATTTACATGATTTACAGGATTAGAGCAAAACGCAGCGGGTCGATCTTCTGCCTTTTCCTGTTTTTTTCGAGGCCGGCGAGACGAGTCACCAGTCACGGTTCACGAGTCACGCTTTTCCAGCCTTGGGCGGGCGCTGCGAAAACTGCCGCTCGAACACGCCCTCGGCGATGCGGTTCTTGAGTATCTCCAACGAGCCGCCCGCGATCATCCAGCCGCGGCACTTGCGGAAGCACCACTCCACGAGCGTCTCTTCGGTGTAGCCCATGCCGCCCATGATCTGCATCGCTTCCGACGCGACCTCGAAGCCCGCCTGGTTGCAGTACACCTTCGCGATCGCCGTGTCTTCGGCCGACGGCATGCCGCGGTCCGCGTTCGCCGCCGCGCGGTAGAGCAGCAGCTGGCCCGCATCGAGCTTCACTTTCATCTCGGCGAACTTCCACTGCAGGCCCTGGAACTCGCACAAGAGCCGTCCGAACTGCTTGCGCTGCATCGCCCATTGCCGCGCGGTCTCGTAGCAATAGCGCCCGAGCGCGAGCGAGCGCGCCGTGTTGCCGATGCGCTCGACGTTGAAGCCGGCGATCTGCTTCTTGAAGCCGCCTTCGCGCAGCAGCACGTTCTCCGGCGGCACGTACACGTTGTCCATGTACGTCGTCACCCATTCCTCGCCGTTCATGAAGCGCGAGGGCTTGCCCTGTTTCACGCCCTCGGACTTGAGATCGACCAGCACGGAGCCTATGCCGCCGACGCCCGGCCCGTAGCGCACGTAGACGACCATCACGTCGGCGTACTGCGCATGCGTCGTGAAGATCTTCTCGCCGCTCACGCGGAAGCCGTTGCCGTCGGGTTTGGCGGTCGTGCGCAGATCGGTGACCGCGGAGCCCGCTTCGGGCTCCGTCATGCCGACGCAGATCACGCCATCACCGGAGAGCAGCCGCTTGAGATAACGCTGCTTCTGGTCGTCCGTGCCGTACTCGGCGAGCACGCGGATCGCGCCGAAGTTGCCGGCCTGCACGACATCGGCGCTGCGCGGGCACACTTGCGCGACGGTCTCGATCGCGATGATCGCGTCCATCAGCGTGCCGCCCTGGCCGCCGTCTTTTTCCGGGATGGTGATGCCCAGCAGGCCTTGCTCGGCCATGAGCCGCGCGACGTCCCAGGGATGATCGGGTTGGTGCGCGCGCTCGAGGGCGCCGGCGCGCAGGTGACGCTCGGCGAAGCCGTGCACGGCGTCGCGAAAGGCGATTTGTTCGGGGGTCAGCTCGAAGTTCATGAGTGGGATTCCAGCAGGTTGATTCTACGCTTCAGGCCCGCAGCAGGGGGCGGAGGCTGCGCATGTCCGACCGCTTCTCGAGATTCCAGACGGCATCGCACAGCCCGCGTGCGCGGCCCTTGCCGAGTATGGGCGCAAGCAGGTGATAGGCCTTCTCGTCCACTTCGGCGCGCGTCATGGGATTCTCCGCCGTGCCGCGCACGGCTTTCGTGTGATGCGCGAGCGTGCGGCCGTCCTTCATGCGCAGCTCGACGATGCCTTGCCGCGACGGCATGACGCGCGTGAGCGCTTCGTCGCCGACGAGCTCGATGCGGCTCCTCACGGCGAGCACGCGCTTGTCCTTCATGCGCTTCTCGTCGTGGGCCGACTCGAACGTCACGATGCCGTCGATCAGCATGATCGCGCACATGTGCTGCATGCAGATGTCGGGCATGTTGCGGTTGTCGGTCGTGTTTGCGCCCTGCCTCGCGACGCGCACGGTGACGTGCTCGACGTCCCTCGCCTGGATCTTGTGCGTGCGGATGAGATCGATCAGCGAATCGAGCGGCGCCTGTATCGGCGAGCCCACGGACCAGCGCTTGATGTTCGTGTTCATGATCTCGTACGTGGCGCCGAGCTCGCGCGCGAGCCGCTCAGGCTCCGGCGGCCTGCCGACGCGATGGCGCTCGTCGTACGCGACGAAGAAGTTACGCTCGCCCGAGAACACGTCTTCCACAGCGGAAAAGCCGTGCGCGACCATGACCGCTGCGGCGACGCCGTTGCGCGCGGGCATGCCGCCGAAGTCGAAAGCCTTCTCGATGTGCTCCTCGTCGCGCATCCAGCAGGAGATGCCCGAGCATTGTTGCGCGGTGTACGAGAGCAGATGCCGGACCTGGTCGTATTGCAGGCCCGCGAGCGCGCCCGCCGCCGCAGCCGAGCCGAACATCGGGCCGAAGCTGTGCGTCGAGTGGCCGGCTTCGCGGAATGCGTACGGATGCAGCGACAGGTTGAGTCGCGCGCCGATGTCGTAGCCGAGCGCCACTGCCCGCAGAAAGCTCATGCCGTCGCGTCTTTCCTTTTCCGCCATGGCGAGCGCGGCCGGCACGATCGCGCAGCCGGGATGCGAGAGCGAAGGCGCGTGCGAGTCGTCGGTCTCGTCTGCGTGGCCCAGCATGCCGTTGGCGAGCGCGGCGTTCTCGGCGCTGGTGACGATGCGCGAGCCGATGACGCAGGCTTCGGCCGTGCCGCCGCGCGTCTTGATGAAGGAAATCGCGGCGCGCCCGGGCGGCAGCCGCGAGCCCGATACCATCGCAGCGATCGTATCGAGCACGTGATGCTTGGTCTTTTCCAGCACCGGCTTCGGCAATGCTTTCCTCGAGGCCCGGGCGATGTAGGTCGCTACCTGCTGCATGAGCGGAGATATCGCCGCTGCGGTTTTTCCTTTGCTGGTTCTGGCGGCCTTCACGGCATCAGCCCTCCTCCGTTGACGTGTATCGACTGGCCGGTGACGTAGCGCGCGTCCGGGCCGCACAGCATGCGCACCATCGCCGCGATCTCTTCGGGAGTGCCGCGCCGGCCTACGGGCGGCAGCGACTGGCGATGCGCGGGACGCGTCGGCGCGCCGGGCAGGCCGCGCTGCGTATCCACCGTGCCCGGCACGACGCAGTTCACCGTGATGTTGTTTTCGGCGAGGTCCAGCGCCATCGCCTTCGTCATCGCCGCGAGCCCGCCTTTGGCGGTAACGACGTGCGAGCGGTTGAGCGCGCCCTTGTGACCGGTGAGGCCGCCGATGTGCACGATGCTGCCGCCGCCCGCGCGCTGAAGATGCGGCAGACACGCCTGGCTGCAGATGAACGCGCCGTCGAGCACGATGGAGAGCACGCGGCGCCACTCCTCGAGCGTGATTTGCGCGAACGGCGTCTCCGCGCGTATCGCGGCGTTGTTGACGAGCATATCCAGGCGCCCGTAGCGCTTGATCGTCTCCTCGACCATGCGCGACACGGCGGGCGCGTCGGTCACGTCCGCAATGAACACGGACGCTTGCCCGCCGGCGTCCCGGATGAGCTGCGCGGTTTCCTCCGCTTCCTTCACGGAAGTATTCGCGTTCACCATCACCGACGTGCCGCCCGCCGCGAGCGCGCGCGCGATGGCGCGGCCGATGTTGCGCGCGCCGCCGGTGACCAGCGCGACTTTGCCGGCGAGCTCCGTGCCGGCCCGCATCCCTGCTTCACTCGTCATGCGTTTTTCCTTTTTAGCGGCTCGTGCTGCGATCTCAAAAACAGGAACCAGAAAAATGGACCGGATTAACAGGATTAACAAGATCAACTACGCTGGCTTTTCGCTCTAATCCTGCAAATCCTGTCTATTCGTTTTTTGCTCTTGCCGTTCGGCCGTCCTTCTTCGATCAATCGGCCCTCATGCCCGAGGCACGGACCACCTTGCCCCACTTCTCGATCTGCGCCTTGATATAGGCCCCGAATTGCTCCGGCGTGTCGACTGCGAGCTCCGCACCCTGCTCGGCGGCGCGCTTCTTCACTTCGGACAGTTGCGCAATGCGGTGGATCTCGGCATTGAGCTTGTCGACGATGGCACGCGGCGTGCCGCGCGGCGCGAGTATGCCGTTCCATGCGCTCACGTCGAAGCCGGGCAATCCGCTCTCAGCGACCGTCGGCAGGTTGGGCAGCGTCGGCGAGCGCTTCGCGCTGCCGATTGCGAGCGCGCGCACGCGGCCCGACTGCACGTGGGGCAGCGCGGCCGGCAGCGACGCGAACGTCAGCTGCGATTCGCCGGCAATGACGGAGGTGAGCTGTGCGGCGGTGCCTTTATACGGGATGTGCACGATGTTCACGCCGGCCATGGTCTTGAACAGCTCGCCGGAGAGGTGCGCGGAGGCGCCCGTCGTGCCGGCCGCGTAGTTGAGCTTGCCCGGCTGCGCCTTGGCGAGCGCGATCAGCTCCTTCACGTTCCTGACCGGCACGTTGTTGTTCACGATCAGCGCGCCGGGGAACAGCGCAAGCCGCGTGATCGGCTGGAAGTCGCGCAGGGGATCGTACGGCAGCTTCTCGTGCAGGCTCGGCAGCACGCTGTGGCTCGTGTGCGTGTAGAGCAGCGTGTGGCCGTCCGGATTCGCATGCGCGACGATCTCGGAGGCGAGGATGCCGCCGCCGCCCGGCCGGTTGTCCGTCACCACCGACTGGCCGAGACCGTCCGTCATGTGCTGGGCGAGCGCCCGCGAGAGGATGTCCGTCGTGCCGCCCGGCGGCGAAATGACCACCATCCGTATCGGCTTCGATGGGTAAGGCTGTGCGGCCGCGGGCGCTGCAAACACCGCAGCGATGAGGGCAACGAGCACTGAATGGCGAAGCATGACGACCTCCTCGTTATCCCGGCGTTGCGGCCCGCGCGATGACACCCACGTCGGGCAAAGCTTCGAGCTGCCAGGCAAGCCGGATCAACTCCTCGATCTGCGCGGCGGGCAATGCATCTGCGGCGAGGCTGCGGAATTTCTCTTCCAGGTCGGCGTCGCTCATGGGGCGCTGCACCGTGCCGAGCGCGTGCTCCACGTGCCGCTCGAGCGTGCGGCCGTCGCGCAGCTTGAGGGTGACGTACGCTTCGAGCTTGCGGACCGCAGGATCGGCCGTGATGCTCACGCGGTCGCGCACGGCGATCACGCGCGGATCGCGCACGACCGCATCCGCGAACTGCGGCTCGCCGGCCGCGCCTGCCACGAGCGCCACCGCGCAGGCATGAAAGACGCTGAACTTGCCTTCGAGCCCGCTTTGCGGCCGGCGTATTGCCGTGAGCTCCGGCACGAGCGGGCTGGTCTTCACGTGCACGCTCTCGATGTCCTCGGGCTCGAGTCCGTGCTCGCGCTTCAGCTGGATGCAGCCGTCGATCGCCGCGTGGACTACGAGCCCGCAGGCGTACGGCTTGTACATGTTCTGCGACAGCTCGTAACGCTCGCCCAGCCCTTCCGTGATGACGGCCGGATCGAACCGGGTCGACAGGACGTGCGCGAAGCCACGCGGCGCTTCGATGCCGCGCTCCGAGCTGGTGAAATCCTGCTGCGCGAGCAGCGCCGCGGTAAGGCCGCTCTGCGCCGCGCGCCCGGGATGCAGGCTTTTGCACATGGTGCCGAACATGTCGCGCAAGCCGGACGATTGCGTGGCCGCGATGCCGAGCGCCCAGGTCATGCGGCGCTCGTCGAGGCCGAGCAGCTTGCCCATGGCCGCAGCAGCGCCGAATACGCCGGCGGTGCCTGTAATGTGCCAGCCGATGTCGTAATGCTCCGGAAACACGGACAGTCCGATGCGGATTTCCGCCTCGACGCCGAGCACGAACGCATGCACGAGCTGCGCGCCGCTCACGCGCTTCCATTCGCCGTATGCCAGTATCGCGGGCATGACCGGCGCGCTGGGATGCACCGCCCGCGCGTGAGTATCGTCGAAATCGAGCACGTGCGAGCTGATGCCGTTCAGCAGCGCGGCATGCAGGATGTCGAGACGCTCCGGACGTCCGAGCAGCGCCGCCTGGGCCGCGCCGGCGAACGGCCGGATCGCCGCGAGCGCATGCTCGACGGTCTCGTGGCGCGCCGCGCCGATCGCGCAGCCCAGCCAGTTGAGCAGGGCGCGCTTCGCCTCGTGGCGCACCGCGGCCGGGATGTCCTCGTAGCGCGAGCCCGTGAGAAAACGGCTCAGCGTGCGCGTCACTTCAGTGTTCGCCATGCGGGGCTCGGCCTTATTGAGCTTTCGGGAGATCACTTGACGGTCACAGCCCTCACGCCCGGCCGCTCTCCCGGGGGAAGAGCGGAGATTCGTGCCGGGCATGAGCTGTCACTCATTTCGCGGATGCGTCAATCGAGCGTCACGCCCGCAGCCTTCACCGTCTTGGCCCACCTCGTGATCTCGCTCGAGAAGAACTTCTTGAACTGCTCGGGCGTCATGGTGAGCGGATCGGCGCCCTGTCCGATGAGACGCTCGTTCACGTCGCGCGAGTTCACCGCCTTGGTGATCTCGGCGTTGAGCCGGGTGACGATGTCGCGCGGCGTGCCGGTGGGGGCGAGCATGGCGAACCAGGTGATGGCTTCGTACCCCGGCACGCCGGACTCCGCGACCGTCGGTATCTCGGGCGTCGCGACGCTGCGCTTCGCGCTGCTGATGGCAATGGCGCGCAGGCGTCCGCTCTTCACCTGCGGCAGCACCGACAGCGAATTCGCGAACATCATCTGCACCTGGCCGGCGATGAGATCGGTCACCGCGGGCGGCGTGCCCTTGTACGGCACGTGCACGACGTTGATGTGCGTCTGCAGCTTGAGCATTTCCATCGCGAGATGCGGCGTGCCGCCGTTGCCGGTCGAGGCGAACAGCAGCTCGCCGGGCTTCTGCTTCGTGAGCGCGATCAGCTCCTTGACGGTTTTCACCGGCAGCGAGGGATGCACGACGAGTATGAACGGCACGGAGGCCATCGGACCGATCGGCTCGAAGTCGCGGTCCAGCTTGTACGTGAGCTTTTTGTACAGCGAATAGCTGATCACGATCGAGGCGGGCGTCGAGAGCAGCGTGTAGCCGTCCGCCGGCGAATGCGCGACGACTTCGCCGCCGATGTGTCCTGCCGCGCCGGGACGGTTGTCGACGATGAACTGCTGGCCGAGCGCTTCGCCGAGCTTGGGCGTGACGAGACGCGTGACGATGTCGGCGCCCGCGCCGGGCGGGAAAGGCACGACGACGCGCACGGGCTTGACGGGATAGTTCTGGGCTGCGGCGATGCCGGCCGCTCCAGCGAGCAGTGCGGACAGCGCGATGCGCTGGCTGAGTCGGGATATCTGCATGTTGTTTTCCTCTTGCCGGTGGGGGCCGACACCTCGGCCGATCGCGCGTGCCGGAATGTGGTCTCGTGTCGGTGGGGTGCGGATGCTCTGGGAATGCCGCCCGATTCTATCAGCCGCACCCCCCGCCCTCAACGCGGAGCCCACATTGCGGAGGCGGCTCCAGCGGGAGCGCGCGGCAGATACGTTAAAATAGCGCGCTCCATACATCACCGCAGAGATCTCGCATGCCCAAACCATTGATCGGCATCGTCATGGGGAGCACGAGCGACTGGGATGTCATGCAGCATGCAGCCCGTCAGCTCAAGGATTTCGGCGTGCCCTATGAAGCGCGCGCGCTCTCGGCGCACCGTACGCCCGATCTGCTCATCGAGTGGATGGATCACATGATCTCGGGCGGCGCGCGTGCTTTCATTGCGGGCGCGGGCGGCGCAGCGCATCTTGCCGGCGTCGTCGCAGCGAAGACGATATTGCCCGTGCTCGCGGTGCCCATGCCGTCCAAGCACCTGCAAGGCCTCGATTCGCTGCTGTCCATGGTGCAGATGCCCAAGGGCATACCGGTGGCCACGTTCGCGATCGGCGATGCGGGTGCTGCGAATGCGGGACTGTTCGCCGTCTCCATACTCGCCCTCAATGACACCGCCCTCGCCCAGCGCTTGCAGCAGTTCCGCGAGAAGCAGGCCGATGCCGTGAAGAAAGCGAAACTGCCGGACCTCACTTAACCCCCTACGCTTCGGGCCCGCCATGACTTTAGCCAGCTCCCCGCTCTACGAAAGCAACCTCAAAAGCCTTCCCTTTCTGCATCGCGGCAAGGTGCGCGATCTGTATGCCGTCGGCGACGACAAGCTCCTCGTCATCCAGAGCGACCGCCTCTCGGCCTTCGATGTGATATTGCCCGATCCCATTCCGGGGAAAGGCGAAGTGCTGACCGAGCTCTCGCTCTTCTGGTTCGACAAGCTCGCGCACATCATTCCCAACCATCTGACCGGGGTCGCGCCGGAGAGTGTCGTCGCGCCCGGGGAGCGCGCGCAGGTCGCCGGGCGCGCGATGGTCGTAAAGAAGCTGAAGCCGCTCATGATCGAGGCGGTGGTGCGCGGCTACATCATCGGGTCGGGCTGGAACGATTATCAGAAGACCGGCGCGATCTGCGGCATCAAGCTGCCTGCGGGACTCGAGCAGGCGGAGAAGCTGCCGGAGCCCATCTTCACGCCGGCGTCGAAGGCGCCGGCCGGACAGCACGACGAGAACATCACGTACGCGGAAGCGGAGCAGACGATAGGCAAGGCGTACGCCGCGCAGGTGCGCGACATCTCGGTCGCGCTGTATCGCGAAGCCGCGGACTATGCGAGAACGCGCGGCATCATCATTGCCGACACCAAGTTCGAGTTCGGCACCGACGAGCGCGGCAACCTCGTGCTGATCGACGAAGCGCTGACGCCCGATTCGTCGCGGTTCTGGCCGGCGTACGAGTACAAGACCGGCATCAGCCCGCCCTCCTTCGACAAGCAGTTCGTGCGCGACTGGCTGGAGACGCAGCCGTGGAACAAGAAAGCGCCGGCGCCGCATCTGCCCGCCGACGTCCTCGCGAAGACTTCCGAGAAGTACCGGGAGGCGTTGCGCCTGCTCACGGGAAAGTGAGGCGCGGCATGAGGGGCTACCAGAAAAACCCGAGCGCCTGCGGCGCGCCGTATCGCGCGCATTGCGCATAGGCCGCGGCCGTGGTCACCGATCAGGACATCGCGCACGCCGTCGCCGTGCTCAAGGCGGGCGGCCTCGTCGCTTTTCCTACCGAGACGGTGTACGGCCTGGGCGCCGATGCGTCCAACGCGGCGGCGGTCGCGAAGATCTACGCCGCGAAAGGACGCCCCTCCAGTCATCCGCTCATCGTGCACGTCGCCGATGCCGTGCAGCTCTCGCTGTGGGCGCGAGAAGTGCCGCCGGCTGCGCACACGCTCGCGAAGACATACTGGCCCGGACCCCTCACGCTCATCCTGAAGCGCGCTGC
>Ga0255338_1003414_pt1 | contig 19170 bp, 22 predicted proteins | sample MeOH1_35cm_T4_19_FD_203715 | JGI IMG/M metagenome (GOLD analysis project Ga0255338, IMG submission 203715) | Sandy soil microbial communities from University of British Columbia, Vancouver, Canada - MeOH1_35cm_T4_195 | ecosystem: Engineered > Artificial ecosystem > Sand microcosm > Unclassified ...
CATTCGTCACTATCTGGCGATTCACAATGAAGATCCAAAACCATTCGTCTGGCACAAGTCTGCTGATGAGATCATTGCCTCTATAGGACGTTTTTGTACACGAATTAACGAATCGCTACACTAGCGCACGGCACCCTGATCGACGAAGTAGTAGTAGTTGTCCGTTTCCACGCGGCTGCGCCGGACTTCGACCGGCACGTCGTTGAACGTGTAGGCAATACGCCGGACCTCGAGGACCGGCTCGCCCGCCTTCACGGCGAGCAGTTTCGACGTGAGGGCGTCGGCCTTCACGGCCCGCAGTTGCTCGCTGGCGCGCACGATGTTCACGCCGTAGAGGCTCTGGTAGGCCGCATACAACGTGACGCCGCCGGTGCGTATGCGATGCTCGGTGAGACCGGGAAACAGCGCGGCCGGAATGGCGATATCCGAGATGACGACCGGAATGCCGGCCACCTTCAGCACATTTCTCAGCTTGTAGACCTGCAGGGACTCCGGCCTGGGCCCAAGATTGAGCAGGTAGGCGGTCTGCGCATCGGCGCGCGCCTTCTTCAGTCCCACCAGCTCGCTCACCGGCAGATTCTTCACGCCGTCGTTCCGCACGACATGAAAGAACTGGTAGATGCTGCGCCGCTCGTCCTGCAGCGCCACATAAGTGCCCTTGCCCTGTCGCCGGGCGAGCACCTTGGTCGCCGCCAGCTCGCTCACCGCCGCGCGGACGGTCGCGATGCCCACGCCGAAGCGGTCCGCCAGCCTGCGCTCGTTGGGCAGCATCTCTCCCGGCTTCCACTCGCCCCGCGACAGACCGTCGACGATGGCATTGCGCACCTGCCTGTAAAGCGGCTGCGGCGCGAGCAAGGCGCCGTGCAGCGGTCCGGGCGCGCCCGCATTGCGGGTATCGGCGTGATGCTTCATCGTTGCAACGGTTGACTTCGTTTTCAGCCAAGGATTATATTAGTTCGTATCATACGAATGATTCGTTTCTTTCGCAACAGCGCTGTCGCGTGGACACGCGCCGTGCGAGGAGGAGAAACCATGCGAGCCCGCTACGCCAGCGTGTTCTGCTGTCTTGCCGCTTCCATCCTGTGTAGCGCGCCCGGCGCGCAGGCGGAGCCGAAGGAAATCCGCGTGGCACAGCAGTTCGGGGTGAACTACCTTCCGCTGCTCGTCATGAAGAAGTACCAGCTCATCGAGAAGCAGGCGGAAAAGGCTGGCCTGGGTGCAGTGAAGGTGTCCTGGACGCAGTTCGGCTCCGGCTCCGCGATGAACGATGCGCTGCTCGCCAGCAACCTGGATTTCGCCTCCGGCGGCGTCGGGCCGCTGCTCAAGATCTGGGACAAGGCAAAAGGCCAGTTCGACGTCAAGGGCGCCGCCTCTCTCGGCTCGATGCCGATGTATCTCTCCACCGTCAATCCAGCGGTGAAGTCGGTCAAGGATTTCACGGCGAAAGACAAGATCGCATTGCCGGCAGTGAAGGTTTCGATCCAGGCGATCGTGCTGCAGATGGCATCGGCCCGGGCCTTCGGCGACGCGCAGTTCGACAAGCTCGACGGGCTCACGGTGTCGATGAAGCACCCGGACGCGATGGCCGCGCTGCTGAGCCGCACCACCGAAGTCACGGCGCATTTTGCGAACTCGCCCTTCCAGGAGCAGGAATTGCAGACAGCCGGGGTGCACCGGGTGCTGAGTTCGTACGACCTGCTAGGCCCCAGCACGCTCAACTCGCTCTACACCACTGCCAAATTCCACGACAGCAGTCCCAGGGCCTACGCCGCCGTGCTCGCAGCGCTGAAGCAGGCGATGGAGATAATCAACCGCGACAAAAAGAACGCCGCCGAGGTGTACGTAGCCGAGGAGCGCTCGAAGCTCACGCCGGAATTCGTGCAGAAGATCCTCGCCGACCCGAACTTCGTCGTGACGTCGACTCCGCAGGGCATCATGAAGTACGCGGAATTCATGCACCGCGTGAAGGCGATGCGCAACATGCCGGCATCGTGGAAAGACGTCTACTTCGCCGAGATCCACGGCGAGTCCGGCAGCTGATCGGCCGTGCGCCGGCCGGGTGAGGAAGGCAACGTGTCCTGGACGAGAGTCTGCACCACGGAGGAACTGATGCCCGGCACGGCGGCCGCGTTCCGGGTCGCAGGCAATGAGCTATTGCTCATCAACGGCCCGGACGGTGCGGTCGCGCTGGCCTCCCTGTGCGCCAACGTCACGCGCTTTCTGCTGGAGGGCGACTTCAGCGGCTGCGTCGTGGACAGCGTCCCGACCTGCAATCGACATCTGGGCGAGAAGACGCCACACGCACCCTTCGGCCTCTGCGACGAGCCGATCTACGTGTACGCGTCGAAGAATGATCGTGGAACCGTCTACGTCGATCTCGACCAGCGCAGGCTGTCCGCCTACGAGCACATCAGCTGCTCGCCGGTGATCGAATCGGGCGCGCTCGTGGCACTGCAATTCAATCTCTGGGTGGACGGAACGCAGGTTCACCGCGTGCTCGCGCACCCGCCACGCGCGAGGCGATGAGGGCCGATGCGATGGACATGACACTCCTCGCCGCTGCGCACAACGAACATCATACGTGCCGGGCAATGCCGTTGCCGCTGCTCGACGTTGCCGGCGTCACGCTGCGCTACAAGACCGGCGTGCATCTCGTGACGGCCACCTACCGCGTTGACTTCAAAATGTACCCGTCCGACCGCTTCGTGCTGCTCGGACCATCGGGCTGCGGCAAGTCAACGCTGCTGAAAGCGGTGGGTGGCTACCTGCGTCCGACCGAAGGCGCGATCCGGCTGAAAGGCAGGCCCGTCACCGAGCCTGGACCCGACCGGATGATGGTGTTCCAGGAATTCGACCAGCTGCTGCCGTGGAAGACCGTCAAGCAGAACGTGCTGTTCACGCTGGTGGAAAGCGGCAAGCTCCATGGCAAAGCCGCCGAAGAGAAGGCAATGCAGTACATCGAGAAGGTCAATTTGCTGCCGTTCAAGGACAGCTATCCGCACATGCTCTCCGGAGGCATGAAGCAGCGGGTAGCGATAGCGCGCGCGATGGCAATGGAACCGGACATCCTGCTCATGGACGAGCCGTTCGCCGCGCTCGACGCCCTCACCCGACGCAAAATGCAGGATGAGCTCATGCAGCTCTGGGAAGATACGCGCTTCACGGTTCTCTTCATCACCCATTCCATACTCGAGGCAATTGTCCTCGGCAACCGCATCCTGCTCCTCACGCCGCATCCCGGGCGGGTTAAAGCGGAACTCAACAGCGACGGCAACGACGCGGTGGACGAACGCGGCGTGCGGCTTTCTGACCGTATCCACCGCCTGCTGTTTTCCGACACGATAGAAGACCGCGAGGCGCCGCGTCATGAATGAACGCGCGCCCTCCACGGGCGTCGCGGCGCGGCCGATGCGTCCAGAGTTCGTACGCGACGACGCAGCGCAAGCTGCCTGCCTGGACGTCGTGGAGAAACAGCTCACACGCTGGGAACGCACCTGGAACCAGCAGGCGGTACGCAAAACCGCCATCCTCCTTGTGCTGATCGTACTGTGGCAGGCGTACGCGGTATGGCTCGGAAAGGGCCTGCTGTTTCCGACCTTCACCGCGACGCTCGCCGCGCTCAAAGACGGCATCGCGAGCGGAGAGCTGCTCGTGCGCACCTGGTATTCAATCAAGGTCCTACTCATGGGTTACGCGGCCGGCATCGCATGCGCGGGGGTCCTTACCCTGCTTGCGATCGTGTCGCGCATCGGCAATGACTTCCTCGAGACGATGACGGCCATGTTTAACCCGCTGCCCGCGATCGCATTGCTGCCACTCGCGCTCATCTGGTTCGGTCTCGGCAACGGCAGCCTCGTCTTCGTGCTGGTGCACTCGGTGCTGTGGCCGGTCGCGCTCAACACGCACTCCGGCTTCATGGCCGTCACCAATACGCTGCGCATGGTCGGCCGCAACGCGGGACTGCGCGGCCCGCGCTACGTACTGAAGATCCTCATTCCCGCAGCCTTTGGCAGCATCCTCACCGGGCTCAAGATCGGCTGGGCGTTCTCGTGGCGCACGCTCATCGCAGCCGAGCTCGTCTTCGGCGTGAGCTCCGGGTCGGGCGGCCTGGGCTGGTTCATCTACATGAACAAGAACGATCTCGAGATCGCAAACGTCTTCGCCGGACTGTTCATGGTGGTGCTCATCGGACTTTTCGTGGAAAGCGCGATATTCCGCGCAATCGAGATGGCAACGGTGCGAAAGTGGGGCGTCCACTCGTAAGCCGCGACATCGCCAGCGCGCGACACGAGCGATATCCCCAAACAAGTGATCACTCGTCCATCCTGACGTTCGCCGCCTTCGCCACTTTCGCCCATTTGTCGATGTCTTTCCGGATGAACTCGGTGAACTCTTCCGGGCTCATGATCAGCGGATCGGCGCCTATGCTCGTGAACTTCTCGCGCACCTCCGGCACCGCCATCGTCTTCGCGACGGCATCGTGCAGCTTCATGAGGATATCGCGCGGCGTCTTCGCCGGCACCAGCAGCGAATAGTGATTGGATAGCTGCACGCCGGGGAAGCCGCCCTCCGCCGTCGTCTGCACGTTCGGGAAGTACTGCGAACGCTTCGGGCTGCACACGGCGAGCGCGCGCACCTTGCCTGACTTGATATACGGCGAGATCACCGGCAGGTCCACGAACATCCCGTTCACCTGCCCCGCGATGACGTCGATCACGGCGGGGCCGGCGCCCTTGTAGGGCACGTGCGTGATGCGCGTGCCGGCCTGCGTGTTCAGCAGCTCGAGCGCGAGATGGAGAATGCCGCCGGTTCCGGCCGATCCGAAAGCGAGGTTCTGCCCCTGCCTGCTCTTTGCCAGCGCAACGAGGTCCTTCACGGTGCGCGCCGGCACCGAGGGATGCACGACGAGGATGGTGTCGGTCGCCATGATGGTCGTCAGCGGCTGGAAGTCGCGCAGCGTGTCGTACGGCCGCTTGTGATAGACCACCATGTTGATCGACGTGATGCTCGCCGTCGCGGACAGCAGCGTGTACCCGTCGGGCGGGCTCTTCGCGACGATCTCCGCGCCGATGAAGCCGTTCGCGCCGCCGCGATTGTCAACCACGATCGACGCGCCGAGCAGCTCGGTCATTTTCGGCGCGATGTTGCGCGACGTGATGTCCGACGGACCGCCGGCCGCGAAAGGCACGACGATGCGGATCGGCTTGCTGGGAAACTGCTGGGCATGCAGCGCCCCGGAAACTGCCAGCGCGACGAACGCGGCAGCTGCGAGCTTGAAGCGGCGCATTGTTCCTCCTGAAGGCAAAGCGTGGTGAGGCAGTTTGCCACCCCGGCGGGGTGCGGTCCACCATTCCCGCTGTCATGTACCTCACTGCAGTCCTGTCGCACTCGAGCGGCCTGCTATCATCGGGCGCAAAAAGGAGAAGTCGTTGATCCTGCTGCTGTCCATCGCACTCGTGGTGGGAACGCTCATCGGCACCGTAGGCGTCGGCGGCGTACTGCTTATACCCGCCCTCACTGCGTTCGCGCACATCGACGTGCATCAGGCCATGGCAACGGCGCTGTTCACCTTCATTTTCACCGGCATCACCGGCACGGCCCTGTTCCAGCGCAAAGGCACCATAGAGTGGCGCGTCGCAACACCGGTGTGCGCCGGAGCGCTCGTTTTCGCGTTTGTCGGCGCCTGGCTCAATTCGCTCACGGCGGCTCGAACGCTGGCGTTGCTGCTCGCCGCCATCATCATCTTTGCCGGCGCTTACACGCTCGCCTCGTGGCGCCGCGCCGGCAATGCAGCGTTCGAGGGACGGCCTCGTGCGCAGCGCATCCTGCTCACGGGCATAGGCTCTTTCTCTGGATTCGGTTCGGGACTTACCGGCGTCGGCGGTCCGGCGCTTTCGGTCCCGCTGATGATGCTCTTCGGGTTTCCGGCGCTCGTGTCGATAGGCGCAAGCCAGGTGATTCAGATCATCGCTGCGGTTTCGGGAACGCTGGGCAATCTGCGCTTCGGGTCGATCGACTTCGAGCTTGCCGCTCCAGTGACGGTGGTGGAGATGCTCGGCGTGCTGATTGGATCGCGGCTGGCGCACTCGGTGAACCAGACGCTGCTGAAAAAGTTCGTCGGCATGGCGTGTATGCCAGTGGGATTGCTCGTCATTGCCCGCGCGCTCGGCTGGCTGTAGCCGATCAGCGACACCGAATCGCGCCTAAGCGCACCGCACCGTGCCGTACGACCGGGCTTCGGCGTGCGGAATCGCCGATACTTACGCACGTGTACTGGAAACGCCGCGCAGACCGCAAGTCACAGTCGCGCGAGCATCATGCAACCACTGCCTCGCCTAACTCTCAATCCCGGATTACCCATGTTCGCTACTCGCGCTGTACTGGCGCCGCTTGCGGCGTTCACTTGCGCCATCGCCGCGCTGTCTCCGTCCGCCCATGCCTATCCGCTGCGGCCCGTCGAAGTCATCGTTCCGGTTCCGCCGGGCGGCGGCACCGATTTTCTCGCGCGCACCATCACGCCGGAGCTGAGCGACCGGTTTCGTGGTGCCTTCGTGGTCGAAAACCGCTCCGGCGGCACGATAGGCGCGCAGACCACCGCCCGCGCGACGCCGGACGGACACACCTTGATGATGGCGTACACCGCCACGCACGGCATCAATCCCGCGCTGTACCGGGTGTCGTACGACCCGGTGAAGGACTTCGCGCCGCTTTCGCTGATCGCCACGACGACCAATATGCTGGTGGTACACCCATCGCTACCGGTGCGCACGGTGCAGGAGCTGATCGCTTACGCGAAGAGCAAGCCGGGCGAGCTGCGCTACGCCTCGGCGGGCAACGGCACCGCTCCGCATATGTCGGGCGAGCTGTTCAACATCATGGCGCACACCAGCATCGCGCACGTCCCGTACAAAGGCGCCGGGCCGGCACTCGCCGATGTGCTCAAGGGACAAGTACACCTGACGTTCACGAGCCTGCCTGCAGGATTGCCGCACGGCAGAGCCGGACGGGTGCGTATGCTCGCGGTGACCAGCCTCAAGCGCTCATCGGTGGTGCCGGATCTGCCGACAGTCGCGGAATCCGGTCTTCCCGGATTCACGACCGACCAGTGGTACGGCCTCGTGGCTCCGGCCGGATTGCCCGCTCCGATGGTGTCGCGGCTCAATCGGGAAATCGTCGCTTCGCTGCAGGAACCGGCCGTCGCGGAAAAATTGCGCGGCCAGGGCTTCGACATCGTAGGCAGCACGCCGGCGCAATTCCGCGCGCACATTCAGTCCGAGTTGAAGAAATGGAAAAATGTCGCCGCGCATGCCGGCATAAAGACCGAATGACGCGAGCGCGCAGCGCGGCATTGCCGCTGCGGTGCGCGCCCCCGCTACCGTCGAGAGCGCTCGACTACCGGCGTTTCGCGATCACGGCATGACCTCGCAGAACTCGTACACCTCCGCGTTGAGGAGATGCTCGCGTACCGGGACGGACGCGCGCTCGTACCAGGCGTGCGGGTTGCGCCGGTCCACTTCCTCGCCCATGAAACGGATGAGCTCGCAGATCGGCTCGGTGACGCTGGCGCGCCAACGCTCGTCGTTCTTCACGTAAGCGAGGTACAGGTTCTTCATGCAGTTGCCGTTGCAGTAGCCCGACGCGTCGCACCGGCTGCACGGCATCGCATCGGACAACTGCAGCGGGCTGGGACGCAGCCAGTCGCCGATCACGTCGCCTTGCAGGAGCTCTTCCTGGTACATCATGTCGGGACAGGGATAGATCCGGCCGTCCGGCATGACATTGAGCAGGTTGGTCGACACGCGGCACTGGGTCTTCCCCGCCGTGAGGTCCTGCCAGCGCCCTGGCGCAACCTTGTTCCTCACGGCGCCCATGAGGGGCACGATGCAGTAGAGCGTGTCCGACGCGAAGAATCTGTCGATGAGCCGCACCAGCACGTCTTTCTTGCTCGCGACGGCCGCCTCCGTATTGGCGGCCGGATCCTGGGCGAACTGGAAATAGACATAATCGAAGCGCGACGCGAGGTCGTCGATCTCGTCGAACGTGGTGTCGCCGCTCCACCACGTCATGCGCGCCGTCACCGTTCCGGGCATGCGGTCACGAACGCGCGCCACGTTCTGCATCGCCTTGCGGTAAACGCCGCGACCGCGATACGCGTCGGTCACGGCCTCGCCGCCGTCGATCGACAGCATGATGTTGGAAAGGCGTGAAAGCAGCTTGTCGGGCACGCGATGCAGCAGCGTTCCATTCGTCTGCAGGTTGAAGCGGCACTGCGGGAAACGCTCCATGAGGTCGAGCGCAAAGCGGGTATTGAGAGTGGGCTCGCCGCCGTAGAGCGTGAAGTACACCGCCTTGCCGGCGAGGTGGCGCTCGATGAACCGGGCAAGCTGATCGGCCGTGTAGCGCGCCTTGCTTTGCGAGCCGAGGACGTCCCCGACGCCGAGACTGCAGTAGCTGCAGCGAAGGTTGCACTTGAGTGTCGTAAGGACCTGGACCTCGACCCGAGACCCCGTGACGACCGGGTCGGCATCCCTCACCACGCCCTGCATAATGCGCGTCTCCCAGAAGCGGAAAGGGCGCAGTGTACCTTTTTTGCGCAGCGCGTGGGTCGCTGCGGCGCCGCGCACCGGCGCACGCGGGCGCCTCGATGATCATTGCAGTGAACCCTTCGCTGCCTGCGAAGAGCGTAAAAGAGCTGGTAGCGCTCGCGTTGCGGCGCGAGCGGGCATAATAGAGTGACGATCATCGAATAGGCGCGACGCCATGAACGATACACGGCAGCCGGCGTACATCGCGAGTCTCGCGGAGCTCGATGCGCTTTTCGGCCCGGTGGCCGAGGCGCCCAGACGCAAGGAAATCACCTACCCGCATCCGGGCTACCAGGCGATGATCGCCGCCTCGCCTTTCGTGGTGCTCGCGACCGTGGGCCCGGGCGGACTTGATGCATCGCCGCGCGGCGACCCGCCCGGCTTCGTCGTCGTGCAGGACGAGCACACCCTGCTGCTGCCGGACCGGCGCGGCAACAATCGTATCGACAGCCTGCGCAACATCATGGCCGATCCGCGCGTCGCGCTCATCTTCCTCATACCCGGCAAAGGCGAAACGCTGCGCGTCACCGGCACCGCGCGCGTCTCGGTGGCGCCCGAAGTGCTTCGGCGGTTCACGCACCGGGGCGCATTGCCCAAGTGCGTGATCGAGGTGAGCGTCGTGTCGGTCTTTTTCCAGTGCGCACGCGCCATACAGCGCTCGAAGCTCTGGAGCGCACCGTCGGACGAGCTCCTGCGCAACATCCCTACGCCGGGCGCCATACTGGACTCGATCACCAACAGCGAGATCGACGGCGCGCAATACGACCGCGAGCTCGCGAAGAGAATCCCGACGACGCTGTACTAAGCTAAGAGCGACGATTCGCGTGGCGCACGTCTACTTGTCGGCCGGCATGCTTTGGACGAACGCAGTCAGCATCGCGCTGAAGCGTTGCGGCTCGTCGAGAAACAGCGCATGCCCGGCTGACTCGAAGAATTCCACGCGGGTTTGCGGCCGGCGGGCGCGCAGGGTTTCCGCCTGTCCGGCAAATTGAGGCGTCACCGCGTAAAGCAAAGGCAACGTCAGCGCTTCCACGGTCCCGGCCCAGTGCTCGCGCGGCAAGTGGCTGGGAAAAAGATCGAGCGCCGCCTGCAGCGGCATGCGCAGGACATCGCGCTCCAGCCGTGCGATTTCCTCCGCAGGCCGCGGCTTCCGGCACAGCTCGTTCACGAACGCGCGCATCGTCGCGTGCCGGTCGCGGGCAAGCGCTTCGCGGAACGCCGTGCTGGATGTCGGCGCCGGACTCAAGCCGACCGAGCTGTCGACGAGCACGAGGCCTGCGATGCCGGCTGCACCATGCCGCGCGATGCAGTGAAGCGCTTCGAGCGCACCCAACGACCATCCGACGAGGACCACGCCACGCTGCGATTCACGCGCGTAGCCTGCGATGACTTCGGCGATGTCGTCGGCGCGGCGGTCTATGCCATATCCCCGGGCCGGCACCTCGGATTCGCCCTGGCCGCGAGGGTCCATCGCAGCCACACGAAAACTGCGCGACAGCGCTGCGAGCTGTTCGGTCCACAGCCACGCGGGCATGGTCCAGCCCGGGATGAAGCAGACAAGATGGGAATCCGATCGCCGTCCCGCGTCCAGCAGATTGAGCGCAACGCCGTCCGATGTAGCGAAGCGGCGCTTCGCGATCGGCAAGTGGATGCCGGAGCCGGGTGTGGATGCGGGCACGGGTGCCCCGTGTACGTCAGCGCTTCGGCGTGAAGGCCGCGGCAGCCTTCGATGCGGCATTCGGATCAGCCGACGACGCAAGGACGCTGGCCGCAGGACGCCGGCCTATCATCATCACCGCGTGCCCCGTCTTGCGGTCGTGATAGTTGTAGCCGAAATCGAACGCCAGCGGCGCCGGATGCTGCTGCTCGTACGCGGCATTCAGCGCGGGCTGATAGGCGTACTGGAAAGGCGGGATCGGCGTCGAGTAGCTGCCGCGCAGGCTGACGTCCCAGCCGTGCTTCAACAGCGTGGCGTACGGGAACCCCGTGTCGTCCTGCACCAGGAAACCGCTCACCGACAGCAGCGTCGAGCGCAAGCTCTTGAACTCGCGGGCATGCAGCAGGTACGAGCCGGACTTCACCAGCGTGGTCGTGGCACCCAGCCCGCGTATGTACGCAAGGAACTCCGGGTACATCGCCATGCTGCCGTCCGACGCATCGACGCTGAAATAGACGAGCCGCCGCGGCGTACGGCTGTCCGGCGTGCGGAATTCGACGGTGACGCCTCGCGGCTTGCGCATCGACTTGCGCTTGACGACGCGCTCCTCGGTTGCCGCATCCGCGTTCTCGCCTGCCGCCGCCGCGTGCATGGGATCGATGTGCTCCAGCGCGAGCGGTGCAATGCTCAGGATTTCGAGCCCGGACAGCGCCATCGACGTCATGATCATCGGCAGCACACCGCGCAACTGCGAGGTGTGAAGCTGCCGGGTCATGTTCGACGTGATGAAATAGTTGCGATCGAGCATGTCCGCGCTGGCGGCACGCAGGTCGATCATGAATTGCGTGAGCTCGCGCTCGCTCAGCGTTTCCAGCGTCGGCACCTTGCCGACATGCTCGAGGCCGAACATGACGATGGTCTCGCAGCCGGGAAACAGCCACCACGCATTCAGAAAATCCGGCCCGCTGAAGGGATAGAGCAGCGTCCTGCCGACCGGGCAGGACGACGGCAATTCCTTTTTGCTGAAGGCGGTGATCGCCGCGCCGCGGCCGGTGCGCAGGGTGTCCCACATCGCCTGGATGGCGGCGCTGTGCTCTTTCCAAGCCGGATTGCGGGCAATAGCGTAATGCTCGCGGTACGACGGCTGAAGCCCGGCCATGAGCCTCGCGACCGAGTTTGCGCTGCCGGACTCCGGATCGGGGCGGTGAGGCTCCGCGCGGGCCATCGAGCAAACGAACGACGCGGATATCACGGTGCCCGCGACGAGCGAGAGCAGTGCCGCAGCGAATTTCAGCGGGGAAAACATATTGTTATGGGCCTGGCGCCTTTTTGCGAAACGGGATGCTACCAGCCTTTAACGGCCGGATCATCAATTGGTTAACAACCTTTGTTCGCGTCGGATCCCGCGGGCTGCACTGACCATTTCCTTCAGGCGAATGTAGTTCGGGCTGTCGGTCGGCTGGCTCATGCCGAGGCGGTAGCGTATCTCCGCGGCGCCGGCAGAGCGCGCCACGCCCGGGCAACATAGCGCCGCAGGACGGGAAGACGCGTTGAGTTAAGTCAAAGGCGAGGCGTTCGCCGCCGCGGCGCGATGGCGCGTGCAGCGTCGGCAGCGGGGTCAAGCGGCACCGCGACGTGCCGTTAAAGACGTACCGCGTCCGAGTCCTGCAACAGCGCATACACGGTGCGGAAATGCTCGAAACACCATGGGCTCATGGAAGCTGGACCGGACACGGGCGCGAACCCGGGGCACGCGCTCCCAACATGATGGAGGCCGACATGATCAAGCTGTTGACGTACGCCGCTGCATACGAGCAGCGTCTGCTGTCGCTCGCCCCGGCAACGAGCGAGGCCGCAGCGGAAGACGAGCTTGCCCTGGCCTTGCGCGCGGCCGGCGTGTCCGTGGAAGAGACCCAGCGCTACCTGGCGAACGCGGCGACGGAACGGGCGCCGTTCAGGAACGCGGCATAGCCATCGCGAGCCGGTGGCGCAACGCCGCGTTCGCACTCGCGGCCGGGACGTTACATTGCTTGTCCTGCTGGTCGTTCACTCAACGTGCGGAGGGAGGCATGGACACTCCAGCGGAATCGCTGACATCTTGGCAGATCACGCTGTCGCCCGGCGAGCAGCACATCATCGTGCGTCTGCGCGTGGGCACGCCGGGCGAGCAGGAGCACCCCGTGCAGGACCTTGCGCTCACCTTGCCCACGGCTCGCATGCTCCAGCGCCAGCTCGCCGAATCGATACGCCTGCTGGAGGACCGCGGTACGGAGGGGGACAGCGCAACGGAGCGCCGCAAGGCTCAACAGCCCGTCGCGCGGGAAAGGCGCAAGGCGCGCCATTTCGAGGGCAGTCCTTCCTCTCGCGATGACGAGCCGCCGGCCGATCAGTCGGGACGGCCGAACACCGAGGAATAGCGTGCGGGGAAGCGTCGCGACGCCGGTTCTCACGGAAACGCGGGTATCTCGGGCTCCCAGCCTTTGGCCTCGATCTCCGGATGGCGAGCCACGACACGCGCCGTGATTTCCGCCACGCGCCGCAGCGGCACGTCGATCATCATCAGCAGCCGCCCGCTGACGATGTCGGCATCGAAGCGCTTGAGCCTGCTGTTCGGCACCGACATGCCGATCATGCTCGACACCCATGCGCCGAACATCGCGCCGACGATCGCGGTGACGAGTATGGCGACGAGCTTGAGCTCGATGCCGGGCGGAAAGAGAAAGAACAGCACGCCGGCCAGCACCCCGCACGCGCCGCCCACGACGATGCCGGTCAACGCGCCGTGAATTGCATCGCTTTTCTGCAGCGGGCTCGCCTGCGGCAGATCCGGCGGCAACGTGTCGCGCTGACCGAGAAAGCGGATATGCCGTTCCTCGATGCGGGCGAGCAGCATTTCGTCCAGCATCTGCCGCGCGCTCTGAACGTCGGGTAGCACGAAATAAAGTCTGCGTCGCACGGGGCTCCTCCATCGGCCGGCGCGAGCGCTTCGCCGATCAAGCCGCTCGACGCGCCCGCGAGATTCACCCTACGCGCATTTGGTGCGCCGCTCAACACCATCACAGTGAGGGTTACTGGGTGAGCCGCCGTCTCGAACAGGCCCCGGCCTTGCAGTCGGATGCAACCCTTACGCGTCGCAGACGCGTCGATGCGGAGCGCAGCGCCGAGACTGCACGCTGCGCCCGCCGGACCGTCATCGCACGAGGTCTTGCGGCAGGCGCGGCGGGCCGAACAGCCCGAGCCACACCCTGACTTCGTAATCCGGAAGCTTCTCATCACCAACGAAGTGTCGTCACCAGGCGCGCAGCGCCGGCATCACCAGCGCAGCGACATCACCAGCGTGCGACGCGAAGCGACGTCACCGGTCAACCGGAACTTTACGTATCTCGAACTCCAGCGTCGCGAGGTCGCCGATCACGTAAGTGGCGGGCGCGCTGACGCCTGCGACCGTGCCGGGATCGATACGCAGCGTTTCCGTGCCCTTGATGTTGCGCACGCGTTCGATGACGGCGCGATGCTCGTGGCCGTTGCACACGAGGTCGAAGTCGCCGGTGAGCGCCATGGCTTTGGCATAGTGCGGATAGTGCACTATGAATACCTGCCGCTGCGCGAGCGCAAGCGCAGCATCCTGGCCATGGTAGTGCACCCGGCTCGGATACTGCTGCGCAAACTTCGACAGGTGAAACACGTCGCCGGCGTTGTTGCCGTGAATGATATGCAGCGGCAGGTCGAACCCGACAATGGCGTGCAAGGTCGAGGGCGCCACCAGATCGCCGCAATGCAGTATCGCCTCGACGCCGAGCGCCTTGGCTTCCTTGACGGCCGCTGCGAGCGGCTCCCTGTGGTCGTGGCTGTCGGACAGGATGCAGATCTTCACTCGAGCGTCTCGCAGGTACGGGGGTGCGTAGTGTCTCATGAGCGCGGTGCGCGTGAGAGAGCCGCCGGGCTCGCGTCAGTATCGGGATCCCCCAAGATTTTTTTATGACGGCATAACCTTTTTTTCGTCCGGGTTTTTGGGCCAGCCGCTTACAATCGGGCAGGCAAGGAGGAGGTCATCAATGTTCACCAGCAATCCGTTTGCGGGAATGTCCGCGTCTGTATCACCCGACGTCATGCAGGCCTACGTGGTCGTCATGATTCTTCTGGTGGTGGCAGGAACGCTGTTCGACGTCGTACACAAGGGCAGCGCCCGATATTTCTTCGACAACTGGCGGAAGTCGAAAAGCAAAGGCAAGAAGCAGGTCGGCGGCGGCGAGCTGGCGTCCATCGCCGTGCAGACCGCCGTGGTCGATGTCCTCGCGTCCGGCGAGTTCTGCAACCCGCGCCGGCGGCTCGCCCATCTGCTCACCATGTACGGCTTCGTGATCTACCTCGCCGCGACCATATGCATGGTGTTCACCTTCCCGACGCCGGCCACGCCCACGCCCGCGATCCTGCCTCAGCTGTGGTGGCTCGGCGGCCTCATGGTCCTGCTGGGCGGCTACTGGTTCTGGTTCTTCATCCGCGTCGACGTCGCGGCCGAGGGCCATGCCCCGCTGCGCATAGTGCGCGCCGATCTGTTCGTCCTGTCGCTGCTCGCGAGCGTCACGCTGGGCCTCGTCTGGGCCGCGGTGCAGGCGGGCGGCAGCGCGGCTGCGACCGTACTCTTCTGGCTCTACATCCTCGCCACGACGGTGCTGTTTGCGGGCGTGCCGTGGTCGAAGTTCGCGCACATGTTCTTCAAGCCGGCGGCGGCGTTCGAAAAAAGAGTATCCAGGGCCAACGGCACCGCCGAGAATTTGCCGACGCAGAGCCGCGACGATCCCGAACAACAGAAGCGACACTCCATGGAACTGTTGCGCGACGCTCCGATGGACATGGGGCTCGGCATCAAGCGCGACGCGCCTCGCCATTACTAGAGGCCATCTCAAAAATACAAGTTCTCAGCAACCACAGATGAACGCCGATGAACACAGATAGAGCAACGATCACATCCCAGGATCGGCGTCTATCTGCGTCTATCGGCGGTTACAGGGATTTTTGAGACAGCTTGTAGAAAACAGCCCGCAAGTTCAATCGGAAAAGATCAAGGAATCGACTTATGCCTACCTTCGTCTACATGACGAGGTGCGACGGATGCGGACACTGCGTCGACATCTGTCCCTCGGACATCATGCACATCGATGAGACCTATCGCCGCGCCTACAACATCGAGCCCAACATGTGCTGGGAGTGCTACTCCTGCGTGAAGGCTTGTCCGCAGCACGCGATCGATGTGCGCGGATATGCCGACTTCGCCCCGCTCGGTCACAGCGTTCGTGTCGACCGCGACGAACGGAAAGGCACGATCGCCTGGCGGATCAAGTTCCGGGACGGCACGGAAAAGAACTTCCTTTCGCCCATCACCACAAAGCCCTGGGGGACGGCGATCCCCAAGCTGGCGGATGCTCCCGCGCCGAGCCAGGAGATGCGCGACAGCGAGCTGTTGTATAGCGAGCCGAAATATATCCGCCTGGATGACGGCGGTTTGCATACGCTGGAGGCCGCCGGCCTCAAGATGAAGAAAGGCGTGTACTACTAATGGCCTACAAAACGATCATCGAAGACGGCATCGATATCCTGGTCGTCGGTGCAGGTCTTGGCGGCACCGGTGCCGCATGGGAAGCGAGATTCTGGGGTCAGAACAAGAAGATCGTCATTGCCGAGAAGGCCAATATCGATCGCTCCGGTGCAGTCGCCCAGGGCCTGTACGCCATCAACTGCTACATGGGCACCCGCTGGGGCGAAAATAAGCCGGAGGACCATGTCCGCTACGCTCGTATCGACCTGATGGGGCTGGTGCGGGAAGACCTGCTGTTCGACATGGCCCGTCACGTCGACTCCACGGTGCATCAGTTCGAAGAGTGGGGCCTGCCCATCATGAGGGACCCGAAAACCGGGCGCTACCTCCGTGAAGGGCGATGGCAGATCATGATCCACGGCGAGTCCTACAAGCCCATCGTGGCCGAGGCCGCCAAGAAATCGGCGGACAAGATCTTCAACCGCATCTGCGTCACCCACCTGCTGATGGATGAAAGCAAGGAGAACCGGGTGGCCGGTGCCGTGGGCTTCAACGTCCGCACAGGCGACTACCACGTCTTCAAGTCCAGGACCGTGATCTGCGGCGCGGGCGGCGCGTCCAACATCTTCAAGCCGCGTTCAACGGGCGAAGGTGCCGGCCGCACCTGGTATGCGCCCTGGTCGTCCGCGTCTGCCTACGGGCTCATGATCGACGCCGGCGCCAAAATGACGCAGATGGAAAATCGCATCGTGCTGGCGCGTTTCAAGGACGGTTATGGCCCGGTCGGCGCCTACTTCCTGCATCTGAAGACTTATACGCAAAACGCCGTGGGCGAAGAGTACGAATCCAAGTGGTTCCCCGAGCTGCAGAAAATGGTCGGCAAGGAGTATCTCGATCCGGAAGCTTCGCACCTGACCCATCGGCCGATCCCGACCTGTTTGCGTAACCATGCATTGATCAGCGAAGTCAATGCCGGCCGCGGCCCCATACACATGGTGACCATGCAAGCCTTCCAGGATCCGCACCTGGAAGAGGTCGGCTGGGAAAACTTCCTCGGCATGACCATCGGCCAGGCGGTGCTGTGGGCCGCCACCGACGTGGATCCGAAGAACGAGAATCCCGAGTTGACCACGTCCGAGCCCTACGTCATGGGCTCGCACGCGACCTGCTCGGGCGCCTGGTGCTCGGGTCCCGAGGACGTTTCACCGCCCGAGTATTTCTGGGGCTACAACCGCATGACGACGATCGAAGGCCTGTTCGGCGCCGGTGATGCGGTCGGGGGCACGCCGCACGCCTTCTCGTCCGGCTCGTTCACCGAAGGCCGTCTCGCCGCGAAGGCCGCGTGCAAATACATCGACGACGGCAAGGCCGAAGGCATCGTCGTGTCCGATAAGCAGATCGAGCGCCGCAAGCAAGAGGTCTACAAGCCCCTGGAGCATTACAGGATCTACCGCAATGCGGTCGTGGCGGGCAATGTCAACCCGCACTACATCAATCCCCAGCAGGGCCTGGACCGTCTGCAGAAGCTGATGGACGAGTATTGCGGCGGCTATACCGTCGGCTACATGACCAACGAGAAGCTCCTCAATATCTGCCTCAAGAAGCTCAAGATCATGGAGGAAGACCTGGAGAGCTTGGCCGCCAAGGACATACACGAGTTGCTGCGTGCGTGGGAATTGAAGCACCGGCATCGCGCTGCAGAGTGCGTCACGCATCACACGCTGTTCCGCAAGGAGACCCGTTGGCCGGGTTACTACTACCGGGGCGACGTCATGAAGCTGGACGACGAAAACTGGCACGTGCTGACTGTTTCGCGTCGCGACCCGGAGAGCGGCGAGTACACCATGGAAAAGGCGCCCTGCTATCACCTCGTTGGTGCCGACGAGTAGCGCGTGAACATAGTCGAAAAAACCGATGAGGAGATACGGGCCATAGCGGAACCCCTGTGGCGCGACCTCCTCAAATACTCCAACGAGGGCAAGTACGGAGAATTCGTCAAGAATTTCTCGGCGTCGCTGGCGCTCGCCATGGATCAGGTCCGGGCCGGCCATCAGTTCGCCAACAGCGAACTCGCCAGAAATCTGTCTGACGACTTCGACTACCTCGGCATCATCCGCCGGGGCGAGCACGTGACCGTTCTTTACCGTCAACGGAGTACCAAGAAGGCGGGCGAATGGCTGGGCCGACTTGTCCTCGGCTATGAAGACGAGAAGGTTAGAATTTTCGGCGCGTCCATCTTCTGAGCGGTCGGTAGAGATTCGACATGAGTGAAACCATCCAGAACGGCAAGTTTGTCGAACTCACCTACAAGGTGACCGACAGGAAATCGGGGCATGTGCTCACCCGCGTCGAATTCCCGCTGGGCTATGTTCACGGACACAATGAAATTCTGGCTCCTTCCATCCACAAGGAGCTGGAGGGCAAGTCCGCTGGCGACGTCATCGAAGTGACTATCGACGGCAATCGGATTTTCGGCCCCAGAGACGAGTCGCTGGTTTTTACCGATCACATCGAGAATGTTCCCGAGGAGTATCGGCAGGTCGGCACCTCCATCCTCATGGAAAACGACAAGGGCCAGACCCGCAGCTTCATCGTGACGTGGATGGACGGCGAGACGCTGACCGTCGATGGCAACAATCCGCTGTGCGGCAGAGAGGTCCTCTTCACGCTCGAGATACTGACCGTGCGCGACGCAACGGATGAAGAGACAAGGGCGGGCGGTGCGATCACTGAGGGTGCGGATATCGATCCGTCACTCCTGAGACCCGTTTGAGCGGCGGTGTTGAATGGCATCGGACAAATTTGAGCTTTGTTTCTTGCGCTTGCAATCCTGACTACACGGAAAAAGGTGACTTATGAGCGAGCAAAAACCCATCACCAAGGTTCCTGACGGCCTGACGCGTTTTTATACGACGCGTCAGATGGCGCCGAACGAAAAGGGGTTCGTCGGTTACGAAACCGTCTGGAAACCGCTTCAGAAGGAAGTCGAATACAAGACGCCGAAAAAGCCGTAGAGCTGCAAAGCGGAAAGCTTCACCGCCAAGTCCCCCAAGGACGCAATGTAAGTCAAAAGCCTCACCGCCAAGGACGCGAAGGACGCAAAGGTATCGAAGGTAAAACCCATCGGTTTCTTCGTGCCTCGGCATTCATCGAAGCCGCATCCGTTCCCGAGCTTTACTTCAGATTCTTCGCGTCCTTCGTGTTGAAGCTTTCCTTCGCGTCCTTGGCGCCCTTCGTGGTGAAGCTTCTTCGGAACGCCTACCGGGCCGAATGCCCGGTGAGCTTGACTTCGACGTTCTGCGCGGCGTCGAGGTGGGCGTAGTAGTCGCGCAGGATGGCGAGCACTTCGGGGCGGCTGAACTCCGCAGGCACTTGCGCGCCTTCCGAGAGCC
>Ga0255338_1003415_pt1 | contig 19168 bp, 13 predicted proteins | sample MeOH1_35cm_T4_19_FD_203715 | JGI IMG/M metagenome (GOLD analysis project Ga0255338, IMG submission 203715) | Sandy soil microbial communities from University of British Columbia, Vancouver, Canada - MeOH1_35cm_T4_195 | ecosystem: Engineered > Artificial ecosystem > Sand microcosm > Unclassified ...
GAACACTCGCCGCCCGCTATCTGGCGTCTCAACTCGAACAGTTCGGCGTCAAACCGGCCGGCGACCGTGGCACGTATTTCCAGCAGGTTCCTTTTGTAAGAACTCGGCTGGACGCCCCCGCTTCCCAACTTGTTCTGCTCACCGGCGACCAGCCGCTCATCTTTGAAGGAGGTAAGGACCTCCTACCAAACGGTCCGAGCGGCTCGGCTTCGGTCGGGGAGAGCCCCGTCGTATTCGCCGGGTACGGCATCTCCGCCCCTGAGTTTCATTACGACGACTACGAAAAACTAGACGTGCGCGGGAAGTTGGTGGTGTTGCTCACCGGCGAGCCGGGCTCAAATGACCCCGCGTACTTCGACGGTATGAAAGACACCCCACACTCCAGCGGGGTTTCTAAAATCGCGTTGGCTCGCTCTAGAGGCGCCCGTGGGGTAATCACGGTACTCGCCGGCCCGCGCGCCAGCCGGTACCCCTGGGACCTGGTACTCAAGTCGCAGGAGACACCGCAGTTTGCACTCCCTGCTTCTAAGGACGTCATGCCAGCGATCATTGTTCGCAGCGAGACGGCCGCGCGGCTGTTTAAAGATGCCCCTAAGCCCTGGAACGAGATCGAAGCACTGGCCACGGACGGAAAGGTCCCGACTTTCGCCCTCCCTTACCACGCTCGCCTGGACCTGAAGTTCAGCGAAGAGCCGGCGCCGGCTCCCAACGTACTGGGCCGGCTGGATGGAAGCGATCCGGCACTGAAGAAGCAAGTCGTCGTGTATACCGCGCACTACGACCACGTAGGTCGCGGCACCGGGGAAGGGGATACGATCTTCAACGGCGCCTGGGACAATGCCAGCGGCACGTCAGAGGTCCTCGAGATCGCTCGTGGGTTCGCCGGGCTAAAGAGACGACCGCGGCGGTCGGTCCTCTTTCTCTTCGTTACGGGCGAGGAGAAAGGGTTGCTGGGCTCCGAGTACTACGCCGCACATCCGGCGGTGCCGATTGCCGATACCGCGGCGGATATCAACCTGGACATGACGGACATCTTTGGTCTCGGTAAGGAACTGGTCGCGCAGGGCGCGGAGCACAGCACCCTGATGAAAGCGTGCGAAGAGACCGCACGGGAGATGGGCTTGACGCTCGGGAAGGACCCGACCCCGGAGTTGAACGTCTTCACGCGCTCCGACCAATTCAGCTTTGCAAAGGTGGGGGTGCCGTGCGTCTTCATGCGGTGGTCGAACAACTATGAAGACCTCGACGCCGCCACGGCCAAAGCCCGCAGCCAGGAGAAGTTGAAAACGATCTACCACAAAGTAGGCGACGAATTCGATCCCACGTGGAACTGGGACGGCATGCAGCGGCATGCCCAATCCGCGCTGCTGATCGGCCTTCACGTGGCAAACGACACTCCGCTGCCGTCCTGGAACGAGGGCGACCCGTTCAACAAGCCGCGGAAGAGCGCGAGCCCCGGGTCCTGAGCGGGTGAACTCGAATAAACGGGTAGTACGGCCGTGGGTGCTGCCCGTCATCCTGGTGGTTTCCGCACTGCTGCTGCCGTCACTGGTGTATCCATTCGGGCGTGATCAGGCCGTATTCGCCTACGTGGGCAGCGTGACGGCCCGCGGCGGTCTGCCCTACCAGGACGCCTGGGACCTGAAGCCCCCGGGCATCTACCTGGCCTATGCAGCGCTGGCGAGCCTTACGCCCGACCATGGCTGGGGGCTGATGTATCTGCTGCGGGCGACAGATCTGGCCGTCGCCCTGGGGATCGGCATCCTGTTAGCCGCAATCGCGCGGCGAAGCGGGCATCCGGAGGCAGCCATCGCAGCCGCCGGATGGTACGCCTGCCTGTATCTGCAGGGGGGCTACTGGGGCCTAGCGCAGGCGGAAACCTGGGCCAACCTGTGGGTCCTTCTCGCCATCTGGCTCTCCATGGTGAATAAAGAGCGCCTGACGGGGCGCCGCATGGCCGCGGTCGGGATAGCGGGAGGGGTCGCCGCGCTCCTCAAGTTCACCGCCATCGCACCCCTGCTTCCCATCTTACTGCGCTCAATTTACCGACAGGCACCCCGGGAGCGCTTCCGCGGGATGGCCGGAGCAACAGTGGGACTGGCGCTGCCGCTCTGTTGCGCGGCAGCGTGGATGACCGCCGCCGGTATACTCGCGTCTTACGCTGACATCCAGCGTGGATTCGTGGTGCCTTACACCCAGATCAACGCGTCCAGTCCGCTCCAGCACTTCGAGCACGTGGCTCGCTACACCGGTCTCTGGCTCGCCTCCCTCTGGCTTCCCGCGTTCTTCGCAGTCTACGCTGCTGTGGGTCGCGGCAAGGGTTGTCCGTTTCCGCGCGGGCTCCTCGCAATGCTCGCGGGTGGGCTATTAGCGGTTTGGGTGCAGGACAAGTACTTCGGATACCACTGGCAAACCGTGCTGCCGGCCTTCGCTTTGCTCGCCGGGATTGGTTGCGTGAGCTTCTGTCGAAGTGTGCGTCTCTCCGCCGGACGGATCCAGATAGCCTGCCTACTCCTGATTGCGCTGTGGACAGCCGGCACCCAGGGGACCTATTTCCGCGATGCAACCCGCATGGCTCTGGGAGCCGTCTCTTATCCGCATTGGCTTCAGCGCTTCGGGCGGCCGGCTGCCGGGGATAACTCGTTCCTGGCGGACACCTGGGCGGCGGATTACGTGCGGAGCCATACCGATCCCGGCGACGGCGTCCTCGTGTGGGGCTTCGAGCCGGCGGTCTACCTGCTCTCCAACCGGCGCCCTCCCACCCGCTTTTTCTTTAACGTCCCGGTCACCTCTCCATTTGTGCCGGAGGCGTGGCGGCGAGAGTTCTTGCGCGACGTTCAGGCCCATCCCCCGGCTCTATGGCTCACGGTGCGCAATGATTCCGTCCCCTGGGCCAGCGGGCGGAGTGACGACTCCCAGGCACAGCTCAACGATTGGCCCGAGTTGCGGAGGTGGGTAGTACAGAACTACCGGTTGGAGCGGCAGATCGAAGATTTCTCCGTGTACCGCCATGCCGGACACTAGGCGGGGATAGCCAGGAAGATTCCGGTGTGGCTCGGTTGTTCCGCGTAATACTGGGATAGTGGCCGCCGGTACCCGGCGGGGTTGCTGGGAGAGATGAGCATGGCATCACGAGATCCGAAGCTGAACCCATTGGCGGCCGTCCTGAACCAGGCGCTCAAGAACCTGGATCTGCAGGAGGCCGCGCTGGAAGCACGCGTGGTGATGCTCTGGCCCAAAGTCGTGGGACCGCAACTCGCCAAGGCGACCGAAGCACAGCGCGTGCAAGGCGGTACTCTGCTGGTCCTTACGCGCAACAGTGCCTGGAACCAGGAGTTGTCGTTCCAGAAGACTCGGATCGTACAGCGCTATCGCGAGCACCTGGGTCAAGACTACGTGAAAGACGTGCGGTTCAACGTCGGCGCGGTGCGTGGCATCGCCGATACAGCGGTCTCCCACGCGCCTCCGGAGGAAGAGGTCCGGCGCACTCGTCTGCCGGTTGATGAGGTTGTTCGTATTCGCGTCGCTTCGGAAGGCGCCGATCCAGAGCTGGGGCAAGCCATCCGCCGCGCGCTCACGCGGGAAGCCCAGATTCGGCACTGGCACCTGGCTCACGGCGCCCGCCCATGCAGCCGCTGTGGCGCCGCGCACCGCAGTCCCCACGACCTCTGCCCCGCCTGTCGCCTGGAAAGCGGAAAGAGACGGGATGACTGAAGCCGAAAGGATGCTGCCACAAATTCAGTTTCGAAACGCGCTATTCCCAAGTTTCGTCAGTCTTCCCTATCTGGCGGCCAGGCAGATCGTCCGATATCGATAACTCTCAATCCTTGCTCAGTGAGCGGGCACAGGAACTCTCTTCCCGCGTGCGGAACGGTGGACTCATCTCCACACTTCGCTTGAGCAGAGGGATACCGTGCAGCGCATCACCCGCGAGGATGCTCGAAAGTACGCGTTCGATTGGCGCGACGAGCCGTTGCTCCACGTGCAGCCGGGCGAGAGTTTCGAGATCGAGACTTACGACGCGAGCACTGGCTACTTCCGAACCTCGGAAGACCTGGCTATTCCCGCCCGCCGTCCCGGCTTCGACCGAAATCCTCCGCACGCCAATCCGATTGGCGGGCCCGTGTGGGTAGAAGGCGCCGAACGCGGCGATACCCTCGTCGTCTCCATCGAAGAGATTCTCGTGGACGACTACTCCTGGATTGCGGTCGGTCCTCGCCGGGGGCCGCTGGGCGAGTCTACCCGGTGGCCGGAACTTTCGTCCGAATACACAACGCGGGTGTTCCGGCATACGCCGGGGCCGAGCGGCACGAACCTGGACGGCACCGTCCAATTCAACGAGCGGATCAACTGGCCCATCACCCCGTTCGTCGGCACGCTCGGCGTGGCTCCCGACCGGGAGGTGACCACCAGCATCGACGGGCAGGGGGAGTGGGGGGGAAACCTGGATATCCGAGACGCCGCGCCGGGCAATCGGATCATGCTTCCGATCTTCCATCCTGGGGCGCGCTTCTACCTTGGTGACGTACATGCCAGCCAGGGGGACACCGAGTTCACCGGCACGGCGGCGGAAACGAAGGCACGGGTGCGCCTTCGCCTGGACTTGATCAAGCAGAAGACCCTTCCGTGGATGCGGATCGAAAAACCGGACTCAATTGTCTCGATCTATGCCTACCGGCCGTTAGAAGTCGCGGTAGAGACAGCCACGATCAACCTGATCGACTGGTTGGTCACAGATTTCGGTTTCACACCGCTCGATGCGTATCTGCTAGTGAGTACCTGCCCCGATTTCCGGATCAACGTCTATCAGATGTGCCGGATGGGCAAGTTGAGCTACGTGGCCGGCGCCGAGATTCCCAAGCGCTATCTGTAGCAACTAACAGGTGCACGCCGTTGTATCATGCTCGCGCATCGTGCCAACTTCATCGGGCCCGCCACACGTTTCCCCATGGCGGGCGGTGGTGGATAGTTCCCCTCCTGGCGGGCGTGAGTTTGTTATCGACCGCGGCGGCGCACGCGGAAGTGGGTATTGTGGCGCAGTTGCCGCCCAGCGCTACTAGCAGCGCTACCCCGCGCAACGCCGAGGCGGTGGATGCAGTGGAACGATCGCTCGACCGCGTAGGGATCAGTCACCGACGCATCAACTCGTCACTGCTTTCGGAGCGGACTCTCAGGCCCTTCGAGGTGGTGGTGCTGCCTGAGCTCCGGATGACCGACGCGGGAACGGAATCACTGCGCCAGTTCGCCGAACGCGGCGGGCGGTGGGTCGCCTATCGCGCCACCGGTTCCCCCGCGCTGGACACCCTCCTGGACCTGCGACCCATTCCGCCAGTGCCACCCAATGCCGAACTCCGGTTCATCGTTCCCGAGGCGCGCCTGGGAATGCCCGCGAAATTACCGGTAGCCCCAGGGACCCAGCCGCGAATGGTCGAAGCGGGAAGCCCCACTCATACCGCCGGCCGTTGGAACGTGGCCTACGCGCCGGCGCCTCTGGTGCGTGGTCCCCACGGTTATTTTGTGAACGTGGCACCTGGAGATGGGGACGAGCATTCCGACGCCCTCCTGGCGATGTTGGGCGATCTGGAGCCGACGTTCTGGCCGGAAGCACTGGCAAACGGCCGCGTAGCCGCTCTGCGGGAAATCCGAGAAGCCACCTTACGCTGGGCCGACTTGCGCGGCCGTCCGGACCTGATTACGCCCCAGCGCCGCCGCATCGAGAGCGCACTTCAGGGTCTCCGGGCACGCTTGCCCCAGTCGGAGCAGCTTCCGTCCGAGGTGGAAGGCAACCGCATCGTGATCGCCGAGCGAGTCCGGGTCGCGCTGGAAGTCCAGTCAAGTGCGCGGCGATTGATCTATCAGATGTCTGCGCCGCGCAAAGGGGAGGTCCGCGGCATCTGGATCAACCCCACCGCGCGGCAGGACTGGGATAGCCTGATGCGAAAGGTGCGGGACGCAGGACTGAACACGGTGTTCGTTCGCGCGGCACGAGGCGGCAGTGCGCTCTACCCGAGCGATGTCCTTTCAACGACGGAAGGGGGGAAGGGGAGCGGGGACGAGCTAAGCGCTGCTATCGAAGCCGCCCGCAAGCAAGGACTGGCCTTCCACGCGGTCCGGGTCAGCTTCGATCTCGAAGGGGCGCCGGCGGCGTTTACCACGCGGATGACCTCGGAAGACCGGCTGGCGCGGGATGCCACTGGTAAGCAGGTCGCGTACCTGAATCCGGGAGATCCGCGAAACACCGAGTTAGAGTATCAGGCGATCATGGAACTGGTCCGGAAGTACGATCTGGATGGCTTCCAATTCGCCTCCATCCGGTATCCCGGCGATCCGCACGCGACCTGGGACTACGGTCCAATCTCCCGCCGCGAGTTCGAAAAGGCGAAGGCTCCTGTGGAGCGCTGGCCGGAAGACGTGATCTCCGGCGCGAAGCGCAGGGACTACGATGACTGGCAGCGCGACAACCTGAACCGGTTGGTCCAACGAGTGGCAGCGGAGATCAAGCGCATCAAACCGCACGTCCAGATCTCCGCCGCCGTGGAACCCGGTCCGGCCGTGGCGCGAGCGGCAGTAAAGCAGGACTGGCCGGTATGGATACAGCAGGGTTGGCTGGATTTCCTGGTGCCGCTGGCCGCATCTTCCGCTGCGGATGTTCTGGCAGCCGCCGTCGACACGCAAGTGAATACGACGCGGGGTCGCATTCCACTTCTGGTCGGTTTAGGCGGGCAAGCGGGCTCCAGCCCAACCGACCTGCTGCTCCAGATTGAGACGAGTCGCGAGCAGGGGGCCGAGGGCTTTGTAATTGCCGGGGCAGAGGCGGGCGAGCTTGATGAGCGGCTGGCTGCCCTGCGCGCCGGCGCGACGTCCGAGGGTACCTGGCCGGGCTATCAGGCCCCGCGAGCGGAATGGAGCATCACCCCGTCGATGCAGCCGAACCGGCTCCCGCTCACGCTGGCGGCTGGGGACCGGGGTCAGATCGAGGTAAAGCTCAACAACGTCTCCCCCGCGAGGCTGGCGCTCAAGTCCGCCTCGGCGGAGCTTCGCCTGGAGGATCCGGCCGGCCGGTTTCTCGGTCTCATCGGCGGGCTCAACGGCTTCGGGATTCGTAAGAGCCGATTCGAGGCGCCTGCCGGTCGATTTCGACCGGTACTCCGCGGCAACATGGCGTTCGCCGACGGCACCATCCGTCCATTCGTGATCCGCGGGCCGATCTGTAATGGCGTCAGCCCCGACGAACTGGCGGCGCTGCGAGCGCAGGACAGCCCTCCCGTGGTATCCGGCAATGGGCGAAAGATCGCGGTGTACGCCGATGCCGAGGGCTCTACACAGCTGCTCGACGCCTACCGCGCGGGCTCGAATGGGGTCGTGTTCCCTCTCTATCGTCTTCAGCCAGATCATCTCACCAAGGCCGACGTACTGGTCTTGCCCACACTGAAGGACGTAAGCGACTTTTCCCAGCCCGCCGTTCAAGCGCTTCGGGACTGGGTAAGTAACGGGGGAACGTTGCTGTTGTTGGGCGACGCCGCCGGCGCAGGCTGGCACCCTCGTCTCTTTCCCGAGATCGGCGTGGGGCAGGACAGCCACCTCGCAACGACGCTCCAGGCTGCAAAGGCGCTCGGTCCGATCAAAGCAGGAGAGTCCATCGGTGAGTTCGCGCTAGCGCATTCGCGCCTGCTCCCGGCTGCGGGAGCCGAAATCCTGGTGACCGAAGCCGGGGAGCCGGCATCCGTGGTAGGAATAGCGGGACAGGTAGGAAAAGGCCGGGTGATCCTTTACGGAGGCGCCCCCGGAAGCACCGGAGAGCCGGTAAGCGATGCGGAGCGCGGATTGCTCCTAGCGCTCCTCGCGCCTCGCTAGATCGATGAGAGTCAATGCCGACCGTCGAAGAAGTTCGCAAGCAGATCGAGCGTACGCTCGAACAATACTTCACGCTGGAAGCGGAGCTGAAGCAGTTAGAGAAGGATCGATTTCGCGTCTGCATCTTCGGGTCGGCGCGCACACGTCCGGATGATCCGGTCTACCAGACTGTGCACCGCCTTGCCTCCATGCTGGCGGCGTTGGATATTGACATCGTCACCGGCGGCGGCCCCGGGCTGATGGAAGCCGCGAACATGGCCGTGCGGGAGTCGCACAACGGGATGAGCCAGTCCATCGGCCTTCCCATCCAGCTCCCGCGCTCCCTCGAGTTGGCCAACAAGCACCTCGACATTAAGAGCGAGCACCGGCGCTTTTCCAGCCGCCTGGACGAGTTCATGCGACTATCCCACGCGGTGGTGGTGGCGCCTGGCGGAATCGGTACGCTATTGGAGCTTATGTATGTCTGGCAGTTGATCCAGGTTGGAATGGTCGAGCGCCGCGCGGTGATCCTGCTGGACCGCTCACTCTGGGGCGGGTTGCTGGAGTGGATGAAAGCGGAAATGCTGGGCCGCCACCTCGTGTCACCCCAAGACTTTGACTGGCTTTACTGTGTGGATACACCGGAAGAGGCGTTACCTTTCGTCAAGGCAGAGTTGGAGAAGTTCCAGGCCCACCAGCGGCAGAAGCCGGACGGGGCGGCACCAGCGGCAGAAGCCTCCCGGATGTTGGCCGAACTGGATCGCCGGCACGTTCCCACGGCGGACACGGAATCCACTTCCACGCAGCGCTAAACCGGCAATGCGCGACCTCACCCGCGAAAATCGGTCAAAATGCGAAGGATTGGCGGCCAGCAGTGGAGCTAGCGCAGTTTGAACGCGTGAGGATTTCCCCTCAAGCGCCGGATGCATGCAAGGTTGCGCGCGCCTGGAGATTATTGAGACCCAGTTTGCGTATACTCTATAGTTGGAAGTTCCGCTGCGCCCGCCGTCCTGCCGGATTGGCGCTGTCCGTTGGTCACCCATGCCACTACTAATCACCAGGGTGTCCCGGATCTGAGGCAGCGCCCCGCACCATGCGAGAGCTGGAGAGCCACATGCCCGCGCAACGAATGCTCATCATTGAAGACGACCCGGATACGCAGCAGATGCTGACGATGATCCTGCGGTCCGAAGGATACGACGTCCTGACCGCCGGTAACGGACCGCTCGGCCTCGAGTTACTGCGGAAGATGGGTCCCGATCTGGTGCTCCTGGATTGGATGCTGCCGGGGATGGAAGGTATCGACGTCTGCAAGCGCGCCCGCGAGTTCAGCGCCGTCCCGATCATCATGCTTACGGCGAAGACTTCCGCATCAGACAAAGTCGCCGGGCTGGACACCGGAGCGGACGATTACCTGGCCAAGCCTTTTGAACCGGAAGAACTGTTGGCGCGCATCCGGGCGCAGCTGCGCCGCGCGACAATGGCCGGCGACGGCCTACAGCGCGACAAGCCGGTGCAGGTAGGCGATTTGCGCCTGGAGCCGGCCAGCCATGAAGTGTGGCTTCGCGGTCAGCAGGTAACGCTCACGCGGCTCGAGTTCAACCTCCTTTACTGCATGGCGCAGCGGGCCGGAAAGGTACTCACCCGCGACGACATTCTTCGCCTGGTCTGGGGCGAGAACGAGGCGATCGACCTGCGCGGTATCGACGCGCACATCCGCCGTCTGCGCGCGAAAGTAGAGGACGACGCAGACGATCCGAAGCGCATTCTCACCGTGCACGGCGTCGGCTACAAAATGGCTACCGTTTAAGACGGGGGAGCGAACCCGGGGCTGCGCCGATTTGCAACAATAGGTCTAGGCGCTATCAACGGCACAGACCCCGGACGTACGCTATGATCGTTCCAACAAGTCTAGCAGGGCTCATTGTCAGAAAGCCTTGCGATCCCCAATGTCGTGGAGCAGTCGGACTCTATGAGGTGCCGTAGTCTCTGGAGCGCACTGGTAGTTTCAGTGCTCGCCGTTGGCGCACTCCCGGCTCTCGCGCAGATCTCGCTGGTCAAGCTGCCCCCGCCGCCCAACGTTCAGGCTACAACCGGCTCATTTACGGTTCCCTGGGAGGGCCCGCCGGCCGATGGGGTCGATCAGCGCTATCTCTCGGTTGCCTGGTTTTATTCGACCAAGCCGGACGGATCCGACAAGAACCGCATCACCACCTATCTGTACGACAACTTCGTCAATTACAAGGTGACGTGGCAGGCGGCCGGATTTGCCTTCGATTGGGATCTAAAGGACTTGCGGAAGCGGAACGGGCACCGCTTTCTCGCCGGACCGGCGGGTGCCAGCCCCCTCGTCTATTCGCAAGAGCTTCCTCTGGACTCCGTAGTGGGTCTAAAGGTACGCCCTGCGATTGGAAAGAACTCCTGGGGCCTCCAGTTACGCGTGCAACCGCAAACGGGCGCCAGCCTGCTCTTCCAGAACGACGGCAACCGCCTGAACATCTCGGAAGGGGGAAATCAACTCGTAGCGCTGACCGTTCCGGGTATCACACCCGGGGAACGGAAGTGGTATTGGTATGAGATCGGGTTAAAAGCGCGGAAAAGCAAGGACGTTGAGATCCGGATACGGATCTACAACGAAGAGCGAACGAAGATGCTATTTTCCCACTGCAACTCGTATAAGCTTATGACACCGGCGCTCTGTAAGGCAGGAGGCATCGCGTTGATGGGTCCTGCTGACTTTGAAGAGTTGTACGTAGACCCGTGGAGTGCCCGGTGGGGCTCGGATGCCCAGAACACGGTGAAGTGGGACACAACTCAGGTTGAGAACGGGGACTATTACCTGATCGCCGAAGTTTCGGACGGACGGGATATCCCGCAACTGAAGGCGACCAGTTACCGGATCGAGGTGCGGAACCGCAACTGAGGCGACCGGTTGCCGGAATGCCCCGCGGCATGGCGATCAGACCGCACGTAGCGGCACCGTTCGTCGTGGAAGACCAGTCGCGGGAGGTGGTCCAGAACGGCACCTTCCGCGTACCCTCGCTGCCTACCAGGAGCGCCACCGGGAGACCGCATTCCCGACGAAGGGACGCACCATGAAGTTCCAGTGGAAGACCCGGACATCATTGTTCGCGAGAATGAGCCTTCTCTTTGGCCTTCTCGTGACCTTTCCGCTCGTCATCAGCGGGATCGTCCTCAGTCTGGCCGGCTGGAACAGTGTCTATGAAAGCGGGGACGACGTAGCAGGAGTAGGAACGCAAGCGGTCGAGCAGTCGGCACAGCAGTTCCAACGAAAAGCCGAGTCCAAAATGCGCGAGGCAGGGAGCAAGGTCGCCCTTATGGGACAAGCTCGCCTCGAAAAGACTTCTAAAGCCGCTGTGGAAGCAGGCAAGTCCGCCTTCGTCACGAATGCGGAAAAGATGACGACTCGTGGCCAGCAAGCGGTCACCAAAGCGACCGGCTCGGTAGTCCGAGCCGGTGAAGACGGACTGCGGCAGAGCCTCGCCACCCTGGGCCAAACGAACCGGGAGTCTCTGGACATGCTTGCCAAGCATTTCCGGGAGCAAATGGACGGCGAACTGCGCGCTTCCGCCACCTCGGTCCGCGAGGGACTCGCAACTTCCAGCGGACGATCCTGGGAGCTGTCCGCCGACCGCCGACTGACAGCAGTACAGGACATGGGCATCCGCCTCCAGAACCAGATCCTGATCAAGCTGCAGTATCCCCTGGCGATGAACGCGATCACCAAAGTCGATCCGGACGCGTCGCCGCGAATTCTCGAGACGTATATCCGGAAGAACGAGTCGTCCATCGTGCGAGTGGTTCTGGTTGACTACACCGGCACGGAAGCGGCGCGGGTGCCGCAAACCGACCTGCCCGCAAGTGACGATCCGGTTGAGTGGACCAAGAAAGATACCCGCGAGCGCCTCACCTGGGATGCGGCGCAGGCCTCTCCCTTCCCGGTTTACGTGGAGCCAGCGCAGTACGACGAGCGCAATAAGGTCTGGATCCGCCGCCTCGTCCACAAGTTCGCTCGGCCCTCCAGTGGCGAGAGCGCATCCGTCCTACCGGAAATGGCGGCGATAGATCCAGCAATGCCGCAATCGATGCCGCTCCTCGTGGTCGATTTCAAGCTCGACAGTCTCGTGCAAGATGCCATCTCCCAAGAGCTTCCCGAGGGGATGGATGTCCAGGTGATCCAGGAAGAAAATGGCAAAATCGTCAGTTGTCGAGACACGAAGCAGATCAACACAACGGCCAAAGGCATCCTTGAAGAGCTACCCGCAGTAAAAGACGCACCGCTGTTCAAGGAAAAATCGAAGCCGTTCAGCATCAATGGGCCGCAAGGAAAGATACTCGGCCGAGCACGCTACTGGGCGGACTACCACTGTTGGGTGGTGGTGACTCAGCCGGAAGCCATCGTGCAGCAGCCGGTTTCCGAGTTGGAAACCGGTATCCGGAACGCCTGGCAGAGCTCGTTAGATAAGGTAAAGACCGACAGCGACGCTTACATCACGGATCGGCTTCAGCAGCGCGCGAAGGAGGCCCGGGAGAATCTTCTTCGCAAGGGTGCGGAACAGATCCGCGCACAGGAAGCGAAGGAGCGGGAACAGGTAGCTCTGGACCTCAAGAAGTACCAGACGGAGCTGGTTAATGGTCTGGACGCACAGTCCGCTCCGCGTCTAAAGAAGCTGCAGACCGACGCCGGCAAGGGTATGGAAGACGAGGCGAGCCGTCTCGCGACCGAGGCCTTTAAAGAAGTGAAAGGCGCCTCCGACATGTGGACGGCGCGGTCCAAACGCGAGATCCAGGAGAAGTCGAAGCAAGTCGCAAACCGGGCGGCGGGTAAGATGCTCAGTTATTCCGCCTGGCTTATTCCGTTGTTCCTGGTCCTCGCGCTCTTCCTGGCTACGATGACCGCGCGCTCCCTGGTGCGTCCTATCAACCTGCTGGTTAAGGGGACGCAGGCATTGGCGGCCGGCGACTATAGCCGCCGGATCAAGATCCAGGGCGGGGATGACGAACTGGCGCGACTGGCCGTCGCCTTCAACGACATGGCGGGAGCCATCGAAACCGGTCAGGCACAGCTTCAGCAGAGCCACGACTTCCTGGCCACCGAAAAGGCGCGCATCCAGGGGATTGTAGAGTCCAGCCCGGACGGACTGGTAATGCTGGAGCCCACGGGCCAGGTCGCTTTCATGAACCCGGCCGCCATCCGGTTTCTCGAGCTGTCTCCGGAAGACATTCCGGCTGCACCGTTCGAGGTCGCCCACCTTCCTGCTTCCGCCGCACAGCGCGTCCAGGAGTGCATGGAGCGCGCGCAAGGCCACGAGGGCGTACAGGAATACGAATGGCAGGAGCCGCAGCGCCGCGTGCTTCAGCTTCGCGAGGTGAAGCTGCGCGCGGAGAGCGGACGCTCTTACGGGCGATTGCTCCACATCCACGATATTACCCGCGAGCGGGTCATTGATGAGATGAAGAGTGACTTCATTTCGCTCGTCTCGCATGAGTTGCGGACGCCGCTCACGTCCATCTTGGGCTTTTCGTCCTACATGCTCACGGGCCGGCTGGGCGCGGTGGCGGACACGCAAAAGACGGCGCTGGAGTCGATCCACCGCCAGGCTAAGAGGCTCTCCGCCATCATCTCAGACTTCCTGGACGTCTCTCGCATCGAGAGCGGCAAGATCGAGATGAAGAAAGAGCCCGTGCAGGTAAAGAGCATCGCCAGCCGGGTGGTGGAAGACCTTCGCCCGCAGGCCAGCGAGAAGCAAGTTCAGGTGAGCGCGCGCATCGAAGAAGGCTCGTTGCCGCTGGTTGCTCTCGGAGACGAGCAACGAATCGCTCAGGTTTTTACCAATCTCATCGGGAACGCGCTAAAGTTTACCGAGCCCAACGGCGCTATCGACGTCTCGCTCAACCGGCAGAACGGCGAAGTTGTTTGCAAAGTCCGCGACACCGGTTGCGGAATTCCACCGGATGAGTTGGACCGGGTATTCGACCGGTTCTACCAGGTGGAGAAGGTCGTAACCCGCAAATCCGGTGGAACCGGTTTGGGCCTAGCCATCGTGAAGAACATTGTCGAAGCGCACGGTGGACGCATCTGGATCGAAAGCCGCCTCGGAGAGGGGACGGAAGTCTCCTTCACACTACCGGGCTCGGACTAGCCCTCGCCGTCACTCAAGCCTGCTATGCCGCATCGTGTGCTTGTGGTTGAGGATGAACCGGAAAACCGCCTGTTCATCGGACTGATGCTCCGCACGGAAGGTTATGACGTGCTGGAAGCGGAGGATGGGCAATGCGCCCTGGAGCTGCTGGCCCGTGAGAGTCCGCCGGAACTGATCTTGCTCGACGTGATGATGCCCGGCCTCAATGGATGGCAGGTGTTCCAGCGACTACGCGCGGATCCCCGGTGGGCGGGGATTCCGGTGGTGATGCTTACCGCGCTCGCCCAGAGGTCGGACGTAGAGCGAGCGGTCGAGCTGGGGGTAGACGGCTACCTTACCAAGCCGTTCGAGCCGGCGGACTTGATCCACACCATGGAAGAGACGTTGAACCGAAGAGCTCGTTAGAGCCAAGGATCGAGAGGGGACTGTGAGTCGAATCCTGGTCGCTGATGATGACCCGAGCGTGCGGGAGCTGTGCCAGATCATCCTGGCTACCGAAGGCTACGAGGTGTTGCTCGCTGAAGATGCCGCGCAGGCCATTGCGCTGGCGCGTGAGCATCATCCCGACCTAATCCTGCTGGATTGGATGATGCCCGGCGTCGATGGGATGGACGCGCTGCTGATTCTAAAAGGGGATGCTGCAACCGCGGACATCCCCGTGGTGATGCTGACCGCCCTCGACGGGATGCCGCAGATCACACTGGCTACCTATAACGGCGCGGATAGCTATGTGACCAAACCGTTCGAGGTGGCGGACCTCCTGTCGCTCGTCCGCCGGTTTACCCAGGAACCCATGTCAGCCCGATAACAGAGAAAGCGTCTCCTTCGCAGGCTGTAGAACGGGGTTCCGTAATTTTAGATCGGCTCTTCCCATGTGGGCCGGTTTGGGGTATGATTAGGACGTTCGGGGCGTTAGTGAAGCGGTTATCACGTCACTCTTTCACAGTGAAGGCCACGGGTTCGAATCCCGTACGCCCTATTCAGAGGCTCTTCTGGTTTGTATCAGAAGGGCCTTTTTGCTTGTCTGACCTCGTCCCAATTGTAACGGAAGTTCACCAACTATTCGCCCGATAGCAAGAGGGAACCGCACGATGCGCGCACCCCCCGTGCAGTCAGGGTGTACGGCATCCCTCGTTTGCGACCTCTAATTCGCCCCACCGTGCCCGGCCGATGGCTCCATCTTTGTCGGAAGGAAACCTACGCGGCCGCTCGCACCTCGAGTAGAACCAGTGTTAATTCACGGATCGATTAGCACGGGCTACGTCATTCTTCCGCACGGATCACGGCGGACCGAGCGCCCTCAATTCACGGGACCGACATAGATTGGGTATCATCATTGGACACGCTGCCAGCATTCTGTCGAAAACTACTCATCAATCTATTCACAACCAATGCTATTCGCCATCAAAAAAGGTTCGTGGCTGGAGATGCGTGTGTATAATAATCCCAGGTTTCCGGGCGCGGTCATTCGCGACTAGCCGCGCCTGCGAGCGGATGAGTATTGAAATCAGGTCGGCTAGATAGAACAGCCATTTCGATCAGAAGGAGATCAACGAATGCCGCGTGGACGACGACGAGCATCAGTAGACGTGGGGTCGTTGGAACAAGAGCTTCAAGCACTGAAGCAGCGACAGGCGGAATTGCGTCTCCAGATCCGCCGGATGCGCAATAGCCAATCCGAAATCGGAAAGCTGGAAGAGAAGCTTCAGAAGCAGTTGGCCAACGCGCGATGGACGGCGGGCCAGATCCGCGAGATTCGTCCGGATTGGGACGAATTCGGTTTCTATCAGAGCGTCCAGCCGAAGCAGCCGTCGCCGAGGGGCCGGCGCCGCCGCACGCCCACTGAAGAATAAGATCACATCGTTCGAAATGAGCCCGGCCGAATGACGCGGACTGGCGGTGCTGAATGGCACCGCCAGTCCGCGTCATTCGGCCGGGCTTCTTCACCTCTCACCGCGCGAGCCCGTGCGTTGACGAGCCGCCGCATGAGCAGTTAACATGCCCCGGTTCGATCCCGGCGCTCCTCGATCTCCTTCCGGGACAGTTAGGTTGCGTTGTTGTGTCCCTGCTTACCTTTGCCGATGTCAGGAAGAGCTATGGTAATCAGGACGTGCTCCTGGGAGTATCGTTCTTCGTCTCGCCGGGCCGAAAGTCGGGTCTGATCGGCCCCAACGGGGCAGGGAAATCGACCATCCTCCGGTTGATCACCGGGGAAGAAGTGCCCGACGCGGGTCGTATCGCACTCCAGCCGAATACGATCGTCGGGCTCCTCGCCCAGGAGCCACTCGTGGGCGACGCACGCACCGTCCTGGAGGCCGCACAGCGTCCCAGTGTGGCATTGCGTGAGGTCTGGGCGCAGCTCACCGCGCTGGAAGGCGCCGAGTTGCAGGACGAAGACACCCTCCACCAATACGATGCTCTTCACCATCAGTACCAGGATCTAGGCGGCTACGAGTGCGAGAACCGCGCTAAAGAAGTGCTCGCGGGGCTCGGCTTTACGGAGGCGGCGTGGGATCGCTCCGTCACCGTTTTGAGTGGCGGAGAGCGTACGCGCCTGGCGATGGTGCAGTTGTTGGTGCTCCAGCCGGACCTGCTGCTGCTGGATGAGCCGACCAACCACGTGGACTGGGAAGCATCCGAATGGCTCCAGGAGTATCTTCGTCGATACCCGGGGGCGGCTCTGATCGTTTCTCACGATCGCTACTTCCTGGATGACGTCTGCGAAGAGATCGTCGAACTGGAGCGCGGTAGAACCAAAACATACCAGGGCAACTACAGCGCCTACAGCAAGAAGAAAGCCATCGAGCGCGAGCAGGCGGAGGAGTTACGCCAGCGCCAGGTCGAGGAGATCGCGCGGCAGGAAGCGATCATCCAGCGGCTGCGCAGTCACCGCAAATATGACTCGATGCACAGCCGAGAGCGCCAATTGGAGCGCCTTCAACAGGGGATGATCGAAAAGCCGCGCGAGGAGACGCGGAATTTAAAGCTGCGGCCGGGCGAGGTTCCCGCAAGCGGCCGCGAAGTGCTCTCCGGACGCGGCTTGAGCCATCGGTTTGGTGAGCGCACGCTGTTTACCGGTCTAAGTCTCGACCTGGAGCGGGGGGAGCGCCTGGCGATCATCGGCCCGAACGGAGCAGGTAAGACTACGCTGCTCAAAGACCTGGGTGGAGAGCAGGCGCCCACTACCGGTTCGGTAACCTACGGACACCGCGTGCAGCCGGCGTACTTTGCCCAGGACCTGTCGTCACTGGATCCGGAGGCGACGGTCTTTGAGACCATCTGGGATACCGGTGCCGTGGACAACCAGCAGGTGATGCAGGTCCTCCACCAATTCCTCTTTGTAGGAGATGCGCTCAGTAAAAGCGTGGCCGACCTGAGCGGCGGCGAACGCACCCGGCTGGCCCTCTGCAAGCTGCTGATTACCCGGCCAAACCTTCTCTTGCTGGACGAACCCACGAACCACCTCGACATTCCGTCACGTGAGGCAGTAGAGCGCGCTCTGCGGAACTATCCGGGCGCAGTGGTTGTGGTAAGCCACGACCGCTACTTCCTGGAGGCGGTGGCTACTCGTCTATTGGAGATTCGCCCGGGAGGACATCGTTTCTTTGACGGCAGCTATGCGCGCTACCGCGAAACGATTCTGCCGAAGCGGCCAAATACTTTACCCAGCAAGAGCGCCCAGAAGGCTAAGTCCAACAGCGCGGCGCCGACCGGCAAGCCGCGTGTTGTTTCTCCCGCCAAGCGGCTGCCCAAGCTGGAAGTGGAGATCGCAACCGTAGAAGGCCGCGTGAAGGAGCTCACGACGTTGCTCGGCGACGCGTCAACCTGGTCGGGCGGGTTGGATCCCAAAGCCATTTCCGAAGAGTACGAGACGCTGAGTGCAAAGTTGGAAGAGTTGTACGCGGAATGGGCCGAGTTAGCCGAATTGGCAGGGATCGGCTAACTCAAACAGCGCCCGGAGCGTGGCGGAGGGCAACCATCGGCCACGCTCCGGGCGCTACCACAAAGCGCAATCAATGAGAGTGCAGCGGCTCTAGCGGCGGCTGGTTGTCGAATACCGGCGCCGGCCCATGGTGCGGCGCCGCCCACCGGACGCCGTTGGTGATGACCTTCAACACATTGGCGTCGTAATACGTGGGATACGTTTCGTGACCCGGCCGGAAGTAGAACACCTTGCCGGAGCCCCGGTTGTAACAACAGCCACTGCGAAATACCTCGCCGCCCGCGAACCAACTGACCAGTAACAGATGGTCGGGTGGCGGAATATCGAATGTTTCCCCATACATCTCTTCGTGCTCCAACACGAAGTGCTCCGGCAATCCGCTGGTAATCGGATGCGCCCGATCCACCACCCAGATCCGTTCTCGCTCGCCCGCCTCGCGCCACTTCAGGTTGCACGTGGTTCCCATCAGGCGCTTGAAGATCTTGGAATAGTGCGCGGAATGGAGGCACAACAGCCCCATTCCTTCCAACACCCGCGCCTGCACGCGATCCACAATGTGATCGGCAACTTCGTGGTGGGCGGCGTGTCCCCACCAGGTGAGTACGTCCGTATTCGCCAGCACCTCTTCCGTGAGACCGTGGTCGTATTCATCTAGCGTGGCGATGCGGACTTCCATACCCGCCTCGCGCAACGCGTTAGCAATCGGCGTATGCATGCCGTCCGGATAGACATGGTTCGCCGAGTGATTTGGGTTCCGTTCGTGACGGTACTCGTTCCATACCGTCACCCGCAGCGGATTGCTCATCGACCTTCCCTTCGTGGGGTAGAACTAGCTTGAAGACTCCGGGCCGGCCGAGGCGAGGGCCTTGCGGAGCAACAGGGTTTACCGGGCTAAGCATATGTCCGACTCGCCGTATCGGCCACCGCGTTTTGCGAGGCGAAGCGCTTAGCGGTCGAGACTTCGCCGGAGGTTCAGGTTACTCGCGTCCCAGAGCGTTACCGCGCCACCGCGCTGGGCGGACGCGAGCAGTCGGCCATCCGGGCTGAAAGCAATGCCCAGCGGCGTCATCCTCACCGCACGCCGCTGTAGAAGCGCGCCGGTGTCGGGTAGCCGGGCGGCGTTACCGCCGCCCAGCCCCCTAAGAACCGTGCTTGCCAGTTTCCCGGCACACGGCTCAAGCCTCTCGAACGCACCCTCGCGGGCACGCGGCCGTTCGAGTTCTCCGGT
>Ga0255338_1003416_pt1 | contig 19163 bp, 15 predicted proteins | sample MeOH1_35cm_T4_19_FD_203715 | JGI IMG/M metagenome (GOLD analysis project Ga0255338, IMG submission 203715) | Sandy soil microbial communities from University of British Columbia, Vancouver, Canada - MeOH1_35cm_T4_195 | ecosystem: Engineered > Artificial ecosystem > Sand microcosm > Unclassified ...
GCATAGGTATTGAATTTCTTGCCGTCTTGACCGGTAACACGCAGCACGCGTCCGTCGATCTGCACTTTGGCAACGCGACCGTCTTTTACGTCCTGAATAAATTGGGAGTAAACAATCTGGCTGTCTGCGCTGCTTTTAACGCCAGACAAATTAAAAATTGCCATTAACACCATAGCAATCGCCAACCAGATGGCAACATTCTTAAACACGTTGTTCAAAATTCAATTCCTTATATCAACAACAAACCTTGTGATTTATTAGTAGCTTATACCAAAATTTAAGGTTTGCGACCCAATCCCAGCAAATAAACTTCGCTACTTCTATCACGCGAAGCTTTAGGCTTGCGTGTAACAACTTTATCAAACATCTGACGCATATTCTGCAGAATTTCTTCAAATCCAGCGCCTATAAATACCTTGACCAGAAAATTGCCGCCAGGTTTCAACCAATCCCTACTAAAATCCAATGCAAGCTCGGTTAAATAGGCAGCGCCTGCCTGATCTACATCTTTCACCCCACTGATATTGGGGGCCATATCGGCAATTACAAGGTCAACCGGCGTATTATTTATTTTTTCTTCCAGTACTCTTAATACTGACTCTTCACGAAAGTCACCCTGTATAAAAGTCACGCCGCCTATCGGCTGCATATCCAGAATATCCAGCGCGATCACCTTACCGTGGCCTTTGAGACGCTGCACCGCCACCTGCGACCAGCTACCGGGCGCCGAACCCAGATCAACCACGGTCATGCCGGACTTGATCAGCTTATCCTTATCATCAATTTCCATGAGTTTGTAAGCAGCACGTGCACGATAACCTTCCTTTTGCGCTAACTTCACGTAAGGATCATTAAGGTGCTCCATCATCCAGGCTTTGCTGGTTCGAGTTGGTTTCATATTTATGTTTACTTCTTGCCTGCTTAGGCGCTGACTAATATCATGTTAAAATGCGGGACTATCAAATACGGTTAGAAAATAATGAAATTAAGCACCAAACAAATCGCACACCTACGTGGCTTGGCTCATGCCTTGAATCCAGTTGTCATGATAGGCAACAATGGACTCACTGAAAATGTAATTAAAGAAATTGAGCTCAACTTAAACGCACATGAACTGATTAAAGTACAAGTGGCCGGTGATGACCGCAATGCACGTAAAGCTGTATTTGATGAAATTTGCAAACAAACCAGCGCTGTTGCAGTTCATCATATCGGTAAACAATTAGTATTTTACCGTCCTAGCAGTACCGTAAAAGAAAGTGCAAAAATCAATATTCCAAAACTGTAATTGTTCAGCACTAAAACTATTGCAGTTACCTTGATTTAAGTACCGTCACGAAAGCAAGCAGGCATTCAAGCAGGTATGCCACGCTTGCAACGCCATGCCAGGTTCTAAAACGGTCGGCAAAAACGCTCTGCATTACATCCGCTGGCAAGGCTTGTGCTTTAAGGCCTGCCAGTATTGGCTGTATGCCAAAATGGCCCGCCAGTATCAACAGCAGCATTAAAAATACGGCCCAGAAAAACGCCTGCTTCAATGCCGCCGTTCCATCTTGCACCAAACGCTGAATGAGCAGGTAGAACGCACTCACCATACCGATATAACTCACTACAGTAAACAGCTTGCCTGCAAGCATGCCAGCCATCTGCTTATCCTGCAAACTATCAAATAATACATAAGCACTGATACCGGTAGTCCACAGCGCACCGGCCCAAAATGTAATAATGATCAATGATAGTCTGTAAGCCATATTTAATAATCCCTATTAAATGTACAACACATCCAGCACTTCGTATTCCTTAAGGCCACCCGGAGCTGAAATCTCGGCAACATCACCTACAGATTTGCCTATCAAGCCACGCGCAATCGGTGAGCTTACAGAGATTTTACCATTTTTAATATCAGCTTCGTCTTCACCCACGATTTGATAGGTTTTGTTATCACCAGAATCGAGATCTTCTATATTGACCGTTGAACCAAACACAATGCGCCCCTCTGCATTCAGAGTTCTGGGGTCAATCACTTGTAAATTTGACAGCTTAGCCTCTAGCTCTGCGATACGGCCTTCAATAAAGCTTTGACGCTCTTTTGCTGCTTCATATTCAGCGTTTTCCGACAAATCGCCCTGCGCACGTGCTTCAGCAATTGCCTGAATGATATATGGTCTATCCACGCTACGTAAGCGCTGCAACTCTTCTTTAAGTAACTCTGCACCACGAACTGTGACTGGAAATTGACTCAATGCCATGCTACTACCTCGTATAAAAATAAACCACACTCACACGAGCGTGGTTTTCAAAAGTAAAAATTAGTTTTTTGGAATTAAGCTAAGTTTATTTTAGCTTAGTTGTTTATGCAAGTTCTGTAATGACTCTACCTGAATCTCTTGCATGTGCGCCATACCGATACATGCCGCTTTAGCACCTGCCAGCGTTGTGTAGTAAGTCACTTTATTTTGCAATGCACTGCGACGAATCTCGTATGAGTCCGCAACCGCACGCTTGTCTTCTGTCACATTCACAATAAAGCTGATATCACCGTTTTTGATCATATCAACAATATGCGGACGACCTTCAGCAACCTTGTTTACTGCCTGCACTTGCAAACCACTTGCGGTTAACGCTGCTGCGGTGCCTTTGGTTGCAACCAGCTCAAAACCAAGTCGATCCAGCTGCTGCGCAATCTCAACCACTTTCACGTAGTCTTCCTTACGCACACTGATAAATGCACGACCACCTTCAGGCAACTTGGTTGAAGCGCCCAATTGTGACTTCAGGAATGCCTCGGCAAATGTTCTGCCCACACCCATCACTTCACCGGTAGATTTCATCTCAGGGCCAAGAATCGTATCGACACCCGGAAATTTGATGAACGGGAATACTGCTTCTTTCACTGAGTAGAACGGCGGCACAATTTCACGCGTTACATTCTGTGATGCCAATGACTGGCCTACCATGCAGCGTGCTGCAACTTTAGCCAGCTGTAAACCGCAGGCCTTGGAAACAAACGGTACGGTACGTGACGCACGTGGATTTACTTCCAGCACGTACACTGTCTCGCCCTGAATCGCGAACTGCACGTTCATTAAGCCAACCACGCCTAAAGCTTTTGCCATCTGCTTAGTCTGCACACGTAATTCATCCTGCAATTTAGCTGACAAACTATATGGTGGTAATGAACATGCAGAGTCGCCTGAGTGTACGCCCGCTTGTTCAACGTGTTCCATAATACCGCCGATAATTACTTCCACGCCGTCAGACAATGCGTCCACATCAACTTCCAATGCATCATTCAGGAAACGATCCAGCAATACCGGTGACTCGTTTGAAACTTTAACCGCTTCACGCATGTAGCGTTCCAGTTGGCTTTGTTCCTGCACGATTTCCATCGCACGGCCGCCCAAAACATAAGAAGGACGCACCACTAACGGATAACCAATTTCACCAGCCAGGCGCAGCGCTTCCTGTTCAGTACGCGCCGTGCGGTTAGGTGGCTGTTTCAGGCCTAATTCATGCAGCATTTTCTGGAAGCGTTCACGGTCTTCTGCCATGTCAATCGCATCTGGTGTGGTGCCGATAATAGGCACACCGGCTTTTTCCAGCTCGCGCGCCAGTTTCAATGGCGTTTGACCGCCGTATTGCACAATCACACCCACCGGTTTTTCCAGCGCTACGATTTCCAGTACATCTTCCAATGTCACTGGTTCAAAATATAGGCGATCTGAAGTGTCGTAATCCGTAGAAACGGTTTCCGGGTTACAGTTCACCATGATGGTTTCGTAACCGTCTTCACGCATCGCAAAAGCAGCATGTACACAGCAATAGTCAAACTCAATACCCTGGCCAATACGGTTTGGACCGCCGCCGAGCACCATGATTTTTTTATTGTTGGTAGGCTGAGCTTCGCACTCTTCTTCATACGTTGAGTACATGTAAGCCGTGTTGGTTGAGAACTCGGCAGCGCAGGTATCTACACGTTTGTAAACAGGGCGTACATTCAAAGCCTGACGGTAAGCACGCACCGCATGCTGGTCAGTATTCATCAATTTAGCCAGCCTGCGATCTGAGAAGCCACGACGTTTCAACTGCAGTAAAGCAGCTTTATCAAGATCAGCAAGATTTCTGCCTTTTAGTGCCTGTTCACGGTCAATAATGTCTTTCAACTGCGTGAGGAACCATCTGTCGATTTTTGAAATATTGAAGACATCCTCAACACTCAAGCCCATACGGAATGCATCACCCACATACCAGATACGCTCAGGACCCGGCACACCGATTTCTTTAGTAATCGTGTCCATGTCTGTGGTTTTTTCATCCAGACCATCGACGCCTACTTCCAGTCCTCGCATGGCTTTCTGGAATGATTCCTGGAAGGTACGGCCAATCGCCATTACCTCACCCACAGATTTCATCTGCGTGGTTAAACGGCTATCCGCCTGCGGGAATTTCTCAAAGGCAAAACGCGGCACCTTGGTCACCACGTAATCGATACTAGGTTCGAAAGAAGCAGGTGTTGCACCGCCGGTAATTTCATTACGCAATTCATCCAGCGTGAAGCCCACTGCCAGTTTAGCCGCCACTTTCGCAATCGGGAAACCAGTTGCTTTGGAAGCCAGTGCAGATGAGCGTGATACACGCGGATTCATCTCGATAACGATCATGCGGCCATCGTCAGGATTAATCGCAAACTGCACGTTTGAACCACCAGTATCAACACCAATCTCGCGCAGCACAGCCAGGCTGGCGTTACGCATGATCTGATATTCTTTATCCGTAAGCGTTTGTGCAGGCGCAACCGTGATTGAGTCGCCGGTATGTACACCCATAGGGTCCAGATTCTCGATTGAACAGATGATGATGCAGTTGTCGGCAGAGTCGCGAACAACTTCCATCTCGTACTCTTTCCAGCCAAGCAGCGATTCTTCAATCAGCAACTCGTTAGTGGGTGAGGCATCCAAACCCCGCTCACAGATGGCGATGAATTCTTCACGGTTATAAGCGATACCGCCACCGCTGCCACCCATCGTGAATGACGGGCGGATAATCGCAGGGTAACCAATGGTAGCCTGCACCTGTAACGCCTCTTCCATGCTATGTGCAACGGCGGAACGGGCAGAACCCAAACCGATTTTAGTCATTGCATCTTTAAATTTCTGACGGTCTTCGGCTTTATCAATAGCCTCTTTTGAAGCGCCAATCAACTCTACGTTAAACTTTGCAAGCACACCATGCTTATCCAAATCCAACGCACAATTCAATGCAGTCTGGCCACCCATGGTTGGCAACAGCGCATCTGGACGCTCTTTTTCGATGATTTTTTCAACCACCTGCCAGGTAACTGGCTCAATGTAGGTTGCATCTGCCATTTCCGGATCAGTCATGATCGTAGCCGGATTCGAGTTCACGAGAATAACGCGATAACCTTCTTCACGTAGCGCTTTACAGGCTTGCGCACCGGAATAGTCAAACTCACAGGCCTGACCGATCACGATAGGGCCTGCGCCGATAATTAGAATACTTTTAATGTCTGTACGTTTTGCCATAATGATTTAGCCACAGATAAACAGAGATGAATGTGCTCAAACTCTATAATTTATTTGTATAATTTCCCTTAAAATCCATTAAAAATCAATAACCTAACAATCCACCAAACAAACATCTGCATATCTGCATATATCAGTGTTCATCTGTGTTTATCTGTGGCTATTTTTTGCTTTCCTGCATCAAATTGATGAAGCGATCAAACAAGTAACTCATTTCTGTAGGGCCTGGACTTGCCTCCGGATGCCCCTGAAAACTGAACGCAGGTTTGTCAGTGCGTGCAATACCTTGCAGGCTGCCGTCAAACAATGAAACATGCGTTACCTTGATATTGGCAGGAAGCGTTGCGGCATCTGCAGCAAAGCCGTGATTCTGGCTGGTAATATAAACACGCTTGGTTTCAACATCCTGCACCGGGTGGTTTGCACCGTGGTGACCGAACTTCATTTTTACGGTTTTTGCACCACTGGCCAAAGCCAGCAACTGGTGACCCAGACAGATGCCGAAAGTAGGCACGCCTTTATCAACAATGGTTTTAATCGCTTTAATCGCGTAATCACATGGCTCAGGATCACCTGGCCCGTTAGACAGAAACACGCCATCAGGATTCAGCGCCAACGCTTCTTCAGCTGTTGCTTGTGCCGGCAGCACTGTCACTTTACAGCCGCGTGAAACCAGCATGCGCAGAATGTTGCGCTTTACACCGTAGTCGTAGGCAACCACATGGAACTTCTGTTCCGGTGCTTTTGTATAGCCCTGACCCAACGCCCATTCACCTTCTGTGAACTCGTATGATTTTTCGCAACTGACCACTTTAGCCAGGTCTAAACCTGTCATTCCCGGGAAATCGGCAATCAGGCTATTGGCCAGGGCAATCGCTTTGGCTTCATCAGCCTCGCCGGCAATGATTGCGCCGGCTTGCGCGCCTTTTTCACGCAGGATACGTGTCAGCTTACGTGTATCGATATCAGAAATTGCCACTACATTGTTTGCAGCCAGATACTCAGACAAAGATTGTGAACTTCTGAAATTACTGTGAATGAGCGGTAAATCGCGAATGATCAAGCCGCTTGCATAAACTTTGCCAGACTCCACGTCTTCAGCACTCACACCGTAATTGCCGATGTGCGGATAAGTTAAGGTAACGATTTGTTTGGTGTATGACGGATCGGTGAGGATCTCTTGGTAGCCAGTCATTGAAGTGTTGAATACAACCTCGGCCACTGCGTGGCCTGACGCTCCAATTGACATGCCACGAAACACGGTTCCATCTGCAAGTACTAGTATGGCGGGCAGGTTTTGTGACACAGTAACTCCTTGTTTTTACAGCATTAAAAATTTTATAGTCTTTGTCCATCATGAACAGATGGCAGATATGCAAAACGGGAGGAGTAGGTTTACTCTTCCCGTTTCAGAATTAACGAATTATAGCGAAAAAAAACCGACTAATCAATGTAAACATGCATTTGTCTCATCTGACGCGTATGCACTTTTGTGAGCAATAACTGCGCAGAAATGGCGCCCAGGAATGCCAGAAACATATCCCATTGCGTATCCCAGACATCGCCTTGCGTGGCAAGAAAAGCCACAGCATCGCTGCCAGAGGCAAGCGCTACCCACCACTCGATAAACTCGTAAAACGCGCTTATCGCCAGGCACACGCACACAACAATAAAAAACAGCCACTTACCTGGCCTTAACGGCGAGGTGCGCAACAGAATTTCACGGGTAATCATTGCCGGAACAAACCCCTGCGCTACATGGCCAAGGCGGTCATAGTAATTTCTATCCCAGCCATAATAATCGCGCAGCCAGCTGAACAACGGCATTTCGGCATAGGTGTAGTGACCACCCACCAGCAAAATAATCATATGCACAGCAATCAGGCCATACACCAGATTCGTCAGCGGGAACTTACTGTAGGTCACTACCAGCACAGGTATAGCAATTAATGCCGGGAAAACTTCAAGAAACCATGTGAAGTAATCATGTGGATATATGGCAGACCATGTAAAAAATGCAGCCACAAAAACGGATAGTGAGGTTAAATAGTGACGGTTATTCATTCATTAATCCTAATTTAATCGAACCCGAAATGTTTAATCAGATACGCTTTGATTATTTGCGTCAACCCCAGGTATACAAGCAAGATCGCTGACAGATACAGCCAGAAGACTGCGGGCAACGGTATCATTTGCAATTTAGAGGCAAAATTCGAGTATGGTAGATATGCCGCAAAAATGGAGATTGCCAGTGTAGTCACCAACAGAGGGGTACTGGGTTTACTTTGAATAAAAGGGATTTTACCGGTTCGTATCACATGTACGATCAGCGTCTGCGAAAGCAGCGATTCAACAAACCATGCTGTCTGAAACAGGCTGGCATGCTCCGGCGTGTTGCATTTAAATACAAACCACATCAAGGCAAAAGTTACATAATCAAAAATAGAGCTGATTGGCCCGATAGTAAATATATAACGGGCTATATTTCCCAGCTCCCATTTGCGTGGCTGAGAAATATACTCATCATCAACATAATCCGTTGCAACCGAAGTCTGCGAAAAATCGTACATGAGGTTATTAAAAAGAATTTGCACTGGCGCCATCGGCAAAAATGGCAAAAAAGCGCTCGCCCCCAGCACGCTGAACATATTGCCGAAATTTGAGCTGGCACTCATACGGATATATTTGATGATATTTCCAAAAACTTTTCGACCTTCAATCAGGCCGTCTTTAATCACCAGCAGATTTTTCTCCATCAGAATAATGTCTGCTGATTCTTTTGCAATATCAGCAGCATTATCAACTGAAATACCAACATCCGCAGCTTTGAGCGCCGGGCCATCATTTATACCGTCGCCCATAAACCCGACCACATGCCCCTGCTTCTGCAAAGCAGCTATGATGCGTGCCTTTTGCTGGGGATACAACTTGGCAAAAACAGCAGCATTCCCAACTGCGTTCGCTAATTCGACATCAGACATTTCCTCTATCTGGCTACCGAGCAATATAGCGTCAACTGAAAGCCCTACATCATGGCAGACCTTGCGTGTTACACCCTCATTGTCGCCGGTAAGAATCTTGACAGCAACGCCATACTCATGAAGCGCAGCAATCGCAGGACCAGCGGACTCTTTAGGCGGATCAAGAAATGCAATATATCCACTCAATATCAAATTGGACTCATCTACCGGTTCATAAGTGACGTGTTCACGACTCACCTCCCTGTAGGCCACAGCAATTACACGAAAACCATCATCATTAAGCGCTCTGACAACCCTGCGTGTAGCTTCCATCTGCAACGGCTTCAGTGGCCTTATGTGCTCTGACTGCTGGAATCGATCACATATATCAAGGATCTCTTCAACCGCCCCTTTGCAGATTAGTAAATGTGATAACTGATTTTTTTCAACAATGACCGACATGCGCCGCCGCTGAAAATCAAATGGAATCTCATCAATCTTCTGATAAACATTGACCTCATGCAGCTTCTTATGCACTTCCGCATGCTCAAGCACTGCAATATCAAGCAGATTTTTCAATCCCGATTGATAGTGACTATTCAAGTAGGCAAATTCCAGCACGCGCTCATCTTCATTACCGCTGATATCAACGTGCCGCTCCAGAATCACCTTGTCCTGAGTAAGTGTTCCGGTCTTGTCGGCGCAAAGAATATCCATTGCGCCAAAATTCTGGATCGCATTCAAACGTTTAACAATGACCTTTTTTCTCGACATTGCAATGCCACCCTTAGCCAGATTAATGGTTACCAGCATCGGCAGCATTTCCGGAGCAAGACCCACCCCAACAGCAGAAGCAAACAACAGCGCCTCAACCCAATTACCCTTGACAAGTCCGTTAATCAAAAAAACCGCGGGCACCATAAACAACATGATGCGCAACATTAACCAGATGTATTTCTGCACCCCTTGGTCAAAACTCGTGAGTTCTTTTTGCTCGACAATAGATGAAGCAATGGATCCAAAAAAAGTACGCCTCCCGGTTGCCAAGATAACACCAACAGCTGTGCCTGAAACTACATGGGTACCCATGAAACATATATTAAATAAATCGGGAATGCTGACTTTGCCTGGCTGCGCTTGGTTAGCATGCTTCTCTGCAGGCATAGACTCACCCGTCAGTGAGGACTGGTTTACAAAGAGATCCTTAGTTGATAACAAACGCATATCTGCGGGAACCATGTCGCCTGCGGACAGATGCACAATATCACCTGGCACCAGATTTTCCAGAGGCACTTCCAGCCTATCGCTTGAATCTGATACATAACGCCTGCGAAGCACTGACGCAGTCGTATGCACTAATGTGCGCAAACTTTCAGCAGCCTTATTGGATCGATATTCCTGAATAAACCCTAGTGTTGTGGACAAAAAGACCATCAGCACAATCACTTCAGCACCATGGATTTCACCGGTAAAGAGTGCCACTGCAGAAAGGCCAAGCAGCAACAAGGGAAGCGGAGTAAGAAATAGATTTAAAAATCGTAAAACAGGATATTTCTTTTTTTCAACTGCAATTATATTGGGACCATACTTTTTCAGTCTTTTTTTTGCGTCAGATTCGAGCAGACCTTCCAAGGAGGCATCAAGCTCATGCAGAGCCTGGCCTGCATCTAACTTTGCGAACTGCTGGAAGCGGTCTGAAATTTTTCACTCCTTAGCATCAAAAACTTAAGACCTCAGTAATCCAGCAAAAACAATACGATGAGGCCTGCTAAAAAGACAAACTACAACTACAGAATTACATTAAAAAAACTACCTTAAACCTAATACGTCTTGCATATCAAACTGGCCGGATTTTTTATCAGCCAGAAATTTGGCTGCACGCAATGCACCAATCGCAAATGTTGCGCGGCTACTGGCTTTATGCGTGAGTTCTACACGCTCGCCAATACCTGCAAACATCACAGTATGATCACCTACAACATCACCGCCGCGCAATGTAGCAAAACCGATTTTTCCTGCCTCGCGCTCGCCGGTAACGCCTTCACGTGCGTAAATGGCGCAATCTTTCAAATCCTGGCCAATGCCATGTGCCGCAGCCTCACCCAGGCGAAGCGCGGTGCCTGAAGGCGCATCTACTTTGTGGCGATGATGCATCTCAACAACTTCTATATCGTAGCCGTCTTTCAACACTCTGGCAGCCTGCTCAACCAAGTTAATAAGCAAAGTCACGCCGACACTCATGTTTGGGGCAAAAACGATAGGGATGTTTATAGATGCAGCCTCGATTGCCGCTTTTTGTTCGGCAGAAAAGCCTGTAGTACCAATGACCATACCTACATTTGCTCTCTGGCAGGCGTCCATATACTGCATACTGGCTTCCGGGCGTGTGAAATCAACAAATACATCGGCTCCGCTTAATGCTGCATCCACATCAGCAGTTATTTTAATGCCAGATAATTTACCTAACTTTTCACCGGCATCGCGACCCAAATTGGGGGTGTCAGCACGATCCAGTGCGCCATGCAAAACCAATTCCGCATCGGCAAATACTGAATCCAGCAGGGCGAGACCCATACGTCCTGAACAACCGGCAATAACAACTTTTAATGGACTTACCATATTTCTAAAACCTGTAACTTTCTTTACTTATGCAATTTAACCAATTCATCAACACCGGCTTGACCTGACCAAACATCAGGTTAATGGCATGAATACAAAACCGATTGTGACTAAAAACCAATTTTTTCCAGAATACGATCGAAGTAAGTAATATCATCTTCTTCTGGTAAATCCTTAGGCGTTGGCGCTACTTTATTTCCTTTACGCGCACTTTCTACAGGTGGCTGTGTGACAGCAGGTTGTGGAGAAGATTTAGCCTCGTCGGCTTCCACTTGTGCGGCCGGAGCACTTACTTCCGCAGGCTTAGCTTCAATTGGGCTAGCCTCCGGCTGCGGTTCCGCCGCAACTGCAGCTGGCACCACTACTTCACTTGGGGAAGATTCCGCTTTTGGCTCATCAGTCGGGGCTGAACTTGCAGGCACTTCAATAGGCACCGCCAGTAATGACTTTGGCTCCTCAGCCACAGGTGCATCCTGCCGCTGTGGCCTAGCGGCATTCTTGGCCGCTTCTTCAGCTTGCAACTTGGCTTTGGCTGCAGCTTCTTTCTCTGCGGCTTCTTTTGCCAGTTCAGCCTCATCTTTTTCCCAGAATTTAAGTTTGTTTAAAAACCCTTTGCTTTCAGGTTTTTTAATCGGCGTCACTACGCGTGTACCTGTTGGCGCTTCTGGCTCACCAGCTTTTGACTGCTCAGAGGCAGATGGAATTACATCTCCGCGCACTGATTTTAATAATTCGTTTTCAAAATCCATAATGACACGACGCTGCTCTTTAAGCTTGCCGCCTTCGCGCATCTGATAAACATAATCCCAACGGTTACCGTGAAAACTGTCTTGAATCAACGGGGTGCCCATGATGAATCGCACCTGAGACTTGGTCATGCCAGGGCGTAGCTGCAGCAGCATTTTAGATGTCACCACATTACCCTGCTGTACATCAAGTTTGTATGGTTTTATGGTAGGCAACGCTGTGCCACATGACACGCACAACAACACCAGCAAGAGGAATAAATGACGCATATTATGACTTTAATTTGAATTAGCGTTAATATAACACGTAGACCGTCAACCCAAAACATTGAGATTGCAAATGAATACGTTTGTTAATCCGTGAGTACCCAAAGCATGCATGATCAAAAAGACTTAAAAAACGCAGGATTGAAAGCCACCCTGCCCAGACTCAAAATTTTAGAACTGTTTGAAAACAGTAAAGAACGGCACTTGTCAGCGGAAGACGTTTATAAAATCCTGATTACGTCGGATGAAGATGTAGGATTGGCAACTGTTTATCGTGTACTGACGCAATTTGAGCAGGCTGGCCTGCTGGTACGCCATCACTTTGAAAGTGGCAAAGCAGTATTTGAATTAAATGAAAGCGGTCATCACGACCATATTGTCTGCCTGCAATGCGGCCATGTTGAAGAGTTCTGTGATGATGAAATTGAAAAGCGCCAGCAATCCATCGCTAAAGACCGGGGCTTTAATATCCGCGAGCATTCACTGTATATTTACGCAGACTGCACAAAAAGCCCTTGTGATAGAAAAAGCTAATTAAATCAGAATACTGCAAGGAACTGACGACCTAGCGCGGGCGTCAGTTCGCGCTAGGTCATATAATCAGTCAAGCCCAAGTAATCAGTTAAACCCAAGCATTTCCGTTGCATGCTTGCGAGTGGTATCTGTAATCTCCAGCCCGCCAAGCATGCGCGCAATTTCTTCAATGCGCTGCGGATTATCCAATTGTTCGATGTTGCTCAGTGTTTGCGCATTCACCAGCGACTTACTTACCCGCAAATGATGCTGACCCAGCGCGGCAACTTGCGGCAAATGGGTAATCACCAGCACCTGACGCTCGACACCCAGCTGTTTCAGCAGATTACCCACGACTTCGGCTACACCACCGCCAATGCCTACATCAACCTCATCAAAGATCATGGTAGGCACACCGCCCTGCTGTGCAGTCACCACTCGGATTGCCAGACTGATACGGGACAACTCTCCACCTGACGCCACCTTGCTAAGCGGACGCGGCACGACACCGGCGTGACCCGCCACCATAAACTCGACTTGCTCCAGACCATTGCCGCTTGGCTGCTGCGGCGTTAATTCAACGACAAATTTACCGCCACTTAGTGAAAGCCGCTGCATTTTGGCCGTGATCTTTTCATGCAGCGCTGCGGCGGCAGCTTTTCTTCCTGCGCTTAATTTTTCAGCAAGCTGCTTATATTCAGTGAGTGCCTGAGATTCCTGCTCTGCCAGCGCCTTGCTATCCTCAACTTCAGCCAGTTCAGCCATACGCGACTGAAAGGTCACCAGTAAATCAGGCAAATCTTCCACCGGAACCCTGTACTTGCGACCCGCCGCATGTATGGCCTGAATGCGTGCTTCAACCTCGCCCAGGCGTGATGGATCTAGATCCACATGCTGAACATAACGGCTGATAGAGCGGCTAGCTTCCTGCAATTGAATGATGCCCGAATCCAGCGTTTCCAATGCCTCAGTAAGGCTGGTATCGAACTCATGCATGGTTTGTAATTTATGCTGAATCTGTGCTAATTGAGTTAAAGCCGACAGCTCGCCTTCGCTCAGCAGCTCAAGACATGCCTCTCCACTCTTGATCAACTCTGCGCCGTTAGATAAACGGGTATGCTCCTGCTGCAACTCATCCCACTCTGTCGCAGCAAAAGCAAGCTGCGCCAGTTCACGCGTGCTATCGCGTAACTCTGCCAACTCATCTGCATAAGCGGCAGCATTTTTTTCCAGTGACAGACGCAATTCATGCAAGTGGTGCCAATGTTTGTATTTAACTGCAACCTCATTTGCGGCAGCACTCAAACTGCCAAACTCATCCAGAATCTGGCGTTGTGTTGCCAGCTTAAGCAAGGAGTGGTGTGCATTCTGACTGTAAATATCAACCAGCAACTCACCAATATCCTTGAGCTGCTGAACTGTGACCGGGGTACCGTTAATAAATCCACGCGACCGGCCATCTGCATACATGACGCGGCGCAGTACCAGTTCGCCATCATCACCTCCCAGCTCAGACTGTCGCAGCCAAAGCTGTGCTTCCTGATGGGTGCTGATATCGAACATCACGCTGATTTCAGCTTTATCGCAGCCTACCCGCGTAACGCCGCCTTCGCCCCTGGCTCCCAAGGCGAGCGACAGGGCGTCAATCAAAATAGACTTACCGGCGCCAGTCTCACCGGTAAGCACCGTAAAACCAGACTGAAACTCCAGATCGAGTTTGCTGACAATCACAAAATCACGAATAGACAGACTTTGCAGCATCAACCTAACCCCAATTCAGCTTATTACGCAGCATTTCGAAATAACAGTAATCACTGGGGTGAAGCAAATGAATATTTCGTTCAGAGCGCTGCACGATAAGTTTGTCACCAATCTCCAAGGTTTCCTGAGACTGGCCGTCCATACTCAGCTGCGCCTCATTAAACTGCACCAGCGTCACTTCAATCTTACTGCTGCTATTCACGGCGATTGGCCTGTTGCTTAGCGTATGCGGACAAATCGGCACCAGTGCAATCGCCTCCAGATTTGGATGCAGTATCGGCCCTCCTGCTGACAATGCATAAGCAGTAGTTCCTGTCGGGGTACTCAGTATCAAACCATCGCTGCGTTGTTTGTAAACAAATTTACCATCAATCTCGACCTCAAGCTCAATCAGGCGCAAACCGCTTTTAATGACGACATCATTCAATGCATAGCTGCTGTGTATGACCTGGTTGTTTCGTATGACCTGCGTTGAGAGCAGCATGCGCGGCTCCCTGATATAGTTGCCGGCGAGGATGCGATCAATTTCAGCCAGCATATCTTCAGCACGCAAATCAGTTAAAAAACCGAAGCGGCCACGATTGACACCTACCAGCGGAACATCCGCTTCAATCAGACTGCGCGCCACGGTCAGCATGGTGCCATCACCGCCCATGACAATCGCCAGATCAGCGGTCTTGCCAATGTCTTTTATCGAGAGCGTTTTATATTGAGAAAGCTGCGTGTGCTGAGCGGTATTTTCCTCAACCCACACTTCTATGTTTTTAGCGGTCAGATATTGCGCCAAATCAGACAAGTCATTTTGCATTAACTGCAAAGCCGACTTATTCATGTATTTGCCAATAAGCGCTATTTTTTTGAATTTAGTATGCACGGCTGAATTAAAGCATAGTCCGTAAATCTTGGCAAAGTGAGTTGTCGCCAACTTCCTGCAAAAATTGTCTGAATCCTGCATATTCTGCAGTAAGTCGCAAATACCAATGAACAAGATGATGAATTAAAAAATAAATAATATTAATTAAATCAAACTCCTACAAAAGTAAGTAGCCATGTGAATTTCTGGCACTTTAATTGCCATGTGATTACCGTTGATATTTAAATAATCTAAAACGGCGCATGACAACTCTCGTACAAAAAAATATTTTAAGGCTCTACTTTTTAATCACTTATTTTGTTGCACTCTGGCTGGCATCAGATTCCATTCCATTCGCCAGCATTTATGCAGAAAACAGAATAAGTTTCGGCTACACAATCATTACATTCTTGCTTTACGGGGTGTACTACATTCTGCCAGCAATTATCATCACAAAACTGACAAGCATGATCGCAGAGCATTTCAAAAACATCGGCACGAAGACTATATACACTATAGCCGTTGCCACTGGCGGCCTCACAACCTTGCTGCTTTACGCAAACGCAAAAATATTTTCACTGTATGGGATGTTTTTTAATGGATTCATATTGAATCTGGTCGTAACACCGGGTGGCATAGAGTCATTAGGCGGCAGCGGTGCTTCTGATATAGGATTTGCACTCATTGCCCTGGGATTTTTTACGCTACAAGCAGCCATTCTCTTGCTGAGTCATCGCTTTTCTATCAGTAAGGGCGATTTCAAGCTGCCCTTAAAGTTTATACCTGCTACTGTCATCATGTCGACCATCATCGTGCATATGTGGTTTGCCGTTGACCATCAAACAAAAAATCAATTAATTATTGCATCAGAGTCCATCCCGCTCTATCAGACAGTTTCTGCCCGCCGCTTTTTGAAAGTTTTGGGCTTGAATAATAAAGAAGCCGCAAACATAAGAGTTAAGGGAAAGTTAAACTACCCGTTGGCACCTATAAAAGTGGATGCCCCGGCAAAACCATACAACATCATCTGGCTCACATCGGAATCATGGCGCGCAGACACCCTGAACGAAAAAGTGATGCCAAACAGCTGGGCGTTTGCCAGGAATGCAGCCCGTTTCACTAAAAACTACAGCGGGGGCAATGGTACGCGCATGGGCATTTTCTCTATGTTCACAGGCTTACCCGGCAGTTACTGGTTTCCATTTCTGGAAGAACATCGCGGCGCCTATTTAATAGACTTGTTAAAAGACCAGCACTATCAGATGCGCCTGTTTACCAGCGCCAAGTTTAGCTACCCTGAATTCAGTCAGACAATTTTTTCACAAGTTCCCAAAGAACAACTTCAGGAAACCCGAGTGCCAAAATCAGGCTGGGAAAATGACCGTGATAACGTCACTGACTTGTTGTCATTTATTGACAAACGCGACCCGAGTAAACCGTTTTTCACCTTCATGTTTTTTGAATCGCCGCATGCACGATATTACTTCCCGCCCAACAGCGTGATTGCCAAACCTTATCGCGACGACCTGAACTACGCTACGCTCAGTAAGGAAGCATTGGCGAAAGATATTGGCCCCATCAAAAATCGTTACATAAATTCAGTGCATCACCTGGACATGCAATATGGCCGCATCTTTGAATACATGAAGAAAAACCAGTTACTGGATAATACGATTGTAGTTTTAATCGGCGACCATGGTGAAGAGTTCATGGAAAACGGATATTGGGGTCACAACTCGACCTTTGCCGACCCGCAGGTACGCACACCTTTAGTAATCTATAAACCGGGCATGAAACCATTTATTGAAAACCAAATGACAAGTCACATGGACGTGATTCCGACAATCATGCCCTTACTAGGCGTAAAAAACCCAAGTAGCGACTATGCCATCGGATACAACTTATTAGCCGGTGAAAAACGTACACATACCTATATTGCAGACTGGAACAAAGTAACCTATGTTGACGTGGAAGTTAAAATCACACAACCGTTTAATGGCCTGAGTGTTGCTTCTTCAAAGGTAACAACTGGCGATGATAGAAAACTGTCAAAAACTGACCGTGACTCAATTTTAAGTAAAAAAACCAATGAAATCGTTCAGTTGGCAGTGGATTTAAGAAAGTTTTTCAGAAAATCAGAAGCCCCGGCAAAATCTACAAGTGCAATGAAACCTATATAGCATTGCCTATTCCTCGTAACTAACCGATAATTTGTGCGTGAAGGCTAACTATGGATAAACGCGCGCAGATTTTACTTAAAACATTGGTTGAACATTACATCAGTGATGGTCAACCGATTGGCTCCCGCACGCTCTTGCAACACTCAGGGCTAGACGTCAGCACGGCAACGATACGCAATGTCATGAGCGATCTGGAACGGCTTGGCTTTATTGCCAGCCCGCATACGTCGGCCGGGCGTATTCCAACGCAAAAAGGTTACCGCTTTTTTGTAGATTCACTACTCACGATTAAACCGCTGCAAACCAGAGAAATTCAGCTGATCAAACATGAACTGTCTTCTCCGGATCCGCAGGAGTTGATCAGCAGCGCCGCCGATATGCTGTCACAGTTATCCCAGTTTGCCGGGGTCGTCATGATTCCAAAACGAAAAACCGTTACCTTTAAGCACCTGGAATTTTTACCCCTGAGTGAAAAGCGTATTCTGGTGATTATCGTAACCACCGACGGCAACGTGCAAAACCGCATTATCCTTGCTGATAAGCCTTATAACGCTTCGGACCTCATACAAGCCACCAACTATTTTAATCATCACTTTGCAGGCTGCACCTTCGATGAAGTGCATCAGAAACTGCACGAAGAGCTGCGGAAAATGCAATCGGATATTAACCGCCTGATGGCAGCAGCGCTGGAAGTAAGCGACAAAGCAAGCCATACCGGCAAAGAAAATGTTGTGATTGCTGGTGAACGCAATCTGCTGCAGGCAGATGATCTATCTTCAAATGTAGCAAGCTTGCGTAAACTTTTTGAGCTATTCGAGCGTCGTACACAACTGATGCAGTTGCTGGACAGCAGTCAAAAGGCAACCGGCATTCAGATATTCATCGGCGGCGAAAGTCACTATCTGCCGCTGGATGAGTGCAGCATGGTCACCTCCCCTTATGAAGTGGACGGCCAGATTGTAGGTACGCTGGGTGTCATTGGACCAACGCGCATGGCATACGAGCGTGTGATCCCGATTGTTGACATCACCGCAAAGCTGCTCTCTAACGCACTCTCAACTAATTAATTTACTGGAAAACCAACCGCATTTTATGGCTTATTACAATTCAGAACCAAAATACGAGCATGGCGATCAACTTAAAGTCGGCATTCTGCTTGCAAATTTAGGTACGCCGGATGCGCCAACGGCAAAAGCATTGCGGCCTTATTTACGCCAGTTTTTAAGTGACCGCCGTATTGTAGAAATTCCACGCCTGATCTGGTGGCTGATTCTGAACTGTATTATTTTAGTGATCAGGCCAAAAAAATCAGCCGAAAAATACGCCAGCGTCTGGACAAAAGAGGGCTCGCCATTGATGGTTCACGCGCAAAAGCAGACAACATTGCTACGCGGCTTTCTCGGGCAGAAAATTAAATCTCCGTTTGCAGTAGAGCTAGGCATGAGTTACGGCAACCCATCCATGGCATCTGCGATTGAAAAACTGAAAGCGCAGCATTGCAATCGCATTCTGGTATTCCCGCTTTATCCGCAATATGCAGCATCCAGTACGGCGAGCGCTTTGGATTCAGTCTGGCGCATACTGCTCAAAACACGCAACATGCCTGCAATTCGCACCATCAATCATTACCATGACCATCCTGCCTATATCGCGGCTTTGGAACAGAGCGTACGTGAACACTGGCGCTTGAATGGCGGCAAACCCAGTAAGCTGGTCATGAG
>Ga0255338_1003417_pt1 | contig 19158 bp, 12 predicted proteins | sample MeOH1_35cm_T4_19_FD_203715 | JGI IMG/M metagenome (GOLD analysis project Ga0255338, IMG submission 203715) | Sandy soil microbial communities from University of British Columbia, Vancouver, Canada - MeOH1_35cm_T4_195 | ecosystem: Engineered > Artificial ecosystem > Sand microcosm > Unclassified ...
CGAAGTGCTGGTGCCCGACTTCCGCGGCCGCGATGACCGCGCGCTGGATATCCTGAATGCCGCACCGCCGGACGTGATGAACCACAACCTGGAAACCGTGCCGCGCCTGTACAAACAAGCGCGCCCGGGCAGCGACTACCAGTTCTCGCTCAATCTGCTGAAGAAGTTCAAGGCGCTGTTCCCCAACGTGCCCACCAAGAGCGGCCTGATGGTCGGTCTGGGCGAGACCGACGAGGAAATTCTGGCGACGATGCGCGACATGCGTGCGCACGACATCGAGATGCTGACCATCGGCCAGTACCTTGCCCCCTCCAACTCGCACCTGCCGGTCAGGCGCTATGTGCATCCGGACACCTTCAAGATGTTCGAGGAAGAAGCCTACAAGATGGGCTTCACCCATGCCGCGGTCGGCGCCATGGTGCGCTCGAGCTACCACGCCGACCAGCAGGCGCATGCCGCCAGCCTGGCTGTGAAAAATTAGAAGTTATTGAGAAACATTAGAAGTTACCGAGAAAATTCAATAAGTCTTCAATAGGGTGGAAGACAAAAAACCAAACAGTGACAGCTACTTACCAAGGATTGAGGCCCTCCCGAAAGGCCAAGATCTTTGGCGGATAGATTGGTTCGGGGACATCGCCTTCCCCGACCGATCCCAGAGAAGAAAACAGCCCTCGGTCTTTCTTCACCTCTCCAAACTCGAGAATTCCCGCTTCCACATCGGCCCCTGGGGAAGCCTGCCGTCCAATCGGCTGTCCCTGGCCCAGCGCCAACGGCGTGTCTGGGTATCCATCGGAACACTGCCGCTTCTCCGGATTGGAGATGTCTGGCGTGACGGCAAACTGCACAGCCAGCCCGACCATGAACTCGAGGAGTTCAAAGATCTCCAGATCGACACCTCGACCGTTTCCTTGGTCAAAGCCGGGCTGAACCTGAACGAACAAGGATTCCTGCTGCCCAGCACTGAGCACCCGTGGCACATGCAGTGCACGCAGTCGTACTGCACCGTAGTCAATCTGCCTGATGGCCGCCGGATCATCATCCCGTGCATGGAGTTGATCCGCTTCTACTTCGGATCCTCCAGCGGCCTAGTCTCAAAGCTGTTCTCGCCCCCGCTCCAGCGGCAAGATCTGTACACCAGCACGGAACACGATTCCGTTGGCAGTCACATCGTCGTGCGCCTTGCCGAGCGCATATCCGGCGCCTCCGCGGCCGACATTGCCCGAATCCATCTGGATCCCCACGCATGGCGTGCGGCCGCGCTGATTAGCACCTCGCTCCTCAAGGCCTCGACCGCACAGCAAGCCATTTATCCGCAGGCGGTCTTTCCGTTTGAAGGTAAAACCGATCTGCAGGCCGTTGGGCAATGGCTGTCATTTGGCGATCAGCCGCGCGCGAGCTTTCTGGTCTACAACCTGCGCTCCTGCTCACACCCCTTCCCATTTCAGTCGCTGCAGTACGAAGTTCCTCGTCGCCGACCGCTTCCTGGCGCTCCAGATGCCCCGGGCTACGGAAAGAACGCCAAACCTTCATCAGCACCGGATGGCAGGGATCAATCTCTCATTGAACGTGATGCCTCCAACAGCCTGGCACCGAAAACCAGACGGTTTCGAGGCGACCAACGTTTCCCGGACTTGATCCCCAAATCGATCTGGCAACGCAAATCCATCTCCACGGATGAGTTCATGCAGTCTCGCAAGCGCTACCTGGCCAAGCAGGCCGTTGCCGAGGTTGCGGTTGGCGATCCAGGATCAGAACAGCGAGTCCGGCCGGTCGACCTTGCTGTGGCCATTCGGTCTGCCGGCGAGGACCTGATGGGAGCACCAGAGTTTCTGCGACCTGTGCTTCTTGAATTGCTTCAGGCAACGGATACGAAGATCGAATTGCTGACCTGCAGCGATCACGATGGCTGGACCATATCTGTACCCCTGCTGACTGACGAAGACGGGGAGATAAATCCCAGGCTATTTATCGATCACGGCGCTGCAGATGCCCGCTTGAGGCGCACCGCGGTGTTTGAAGTTCAGCGGCATGGTCTGCTGGCGCACCTGACCGTCATTGAAGACACGCCCGCTCATAAGACTATGAGCGATGGATTCTCAAAATCCTTGATCGAGATATTACACAGCGCAGCAATGGACTACTGCACAAGCCACTGTTAGATGCGCGACCACTGTCGAACTAGGCAAAAAAGGAGGAGAAATTGGCACTTAAACATAAGGCACCCTAAAGATAAAGATTGATACTTACGTTGTTTTTATCATCGGAGCTGACTGCAATGATTTCTTGGATTTTGTTTTTGTGTGCCTTTTGGAGCCTACGACTGGGCAAGTACTTCTCCTACATTCTGGAACGAAAGAAGCAAGACGAAGTTGACACCATCTTGGTATCTGCATACGTGGCAACGTCCGACTTTAAAAGCGATGGAATCGTACGCCGCGCGGCGAAATGGTACGTATCGGGTCTTGAAGAAGTTACAGGAAATAAAAAAGGAGTTGCACGGGTTATCCAAACAGTGTTATCCGGATTTGCTGTTGGGTTTACATGGGCCCTCATAATTTGGGCCCATCTCAATGGAACGAATGGCTCTTTTTTTGATTTCTTTTTCTCAGGGAATTTGAATGCAACTCTTCTTGTTGGTGCTGTAGAAGTTGCTCTAGTCTTTGCAATCGACGTTTGGATCGTGGCACTAATTGCAAAGGCCGTGAACAGTGGCCATCGGATCATCGGTTCGCCATTGATTGCAGTTCTGCTGTCACTGGGCTTGATGGTATTTTCTTGGACTACCCTGAGTGGCGCATTCTCAGCCACCAGTCTGCTAGGCGTTGCACTTCGAGACGGAAGCATTCCGGGCTATATCTTTGAGCCGTCCTGGCTTCTCAATCGCTGGTGGAATTCGCTAATAAATTCGGGGAATGATTTAACGACAGTCACGCTGCTGTCAACAGGAAGGAAATTTACGAGTAGTGAATTTGGCTTCCCTGCTGCAATCGCTTCATGTTCCTTCTTGTTAATGATTGTTGTTACATGGATTACAGAATTATCCGGAACACGACTTGCCAAGCAAGCTGCTAGTTTTATCAATATTGCGCATGTTCTTTGGACTAGTTTTACGAAGATCATGCCTCACTACAGCATCAGAACGGCCAGTTATGTAGTTTCAGCTATTTTTTTAGCACTCGCTTTTGCATCGGCTGTAAAAGGATAGTTGATCGCGGAAGGCTTCAGACTTCCACCACCCACCCCGGCCTAACCCCCTCGTTCTCCCGCCCACCCGCCCTGCGCGCCTATCCTCGCGAATTGCACACCACCCGGGCTCCATTGACCACATAGTTCATGCTCGAGTGCACATGCCAGTGCACCCAGAGAATCTCCCCCTCAACCGCTCTAGATTCGAAACAAATGCCGGTGCAAGCTCGCTCGCGTCACTTCACACCTCCACCGTAAAGAGTAGATTGAAATCCTCGTTGACGCTGTCGCCACTGAAATCAGGATAGCCACGTGGATTGCAGATGACACGGGTTCTGCCAGCGGCATAGTCCACATTGTCATGAACATGTCCATGGATCCAGAGTTTCGATCGCCCGAGCAACCTCGACAGGTTTGACGCATAAGCTGGACTCAACGCGTCACCGACAAACTGATCCGGAATCGACTGATCCAGAGGCGCATGGTGGGTCACCACGACCGTCCTGTCAGGATCGCCCGCAGCCAGTTCCTGCTCGAGCCACTCCGCGCTTCTGAGATGCCGGTAGACCGTGAGCTCCGGCACCAGGGTGCCCTGGCTCACCCCGTACATTTCCTGCGGAATGTCCTGGTCCCGGACCAAGATCTGCCGATAGTCGTTCAGCCAGGCCTGGGCCGCCTGCATGGAATCCTGCTTCCTGTGAGCGCCATACAGCGCAAAGTCCGTCCACAAGCTGCAGCCCAGAAACCGGATGCCGCCGTATTCGAGCACCTGGTTCTCCAGGAAGGCGATCTCGAGCTGCTCCGCCTTCTGGCGCATCACGTCCAGATGCGCACGCCAGTGCTGGCCGTAGAACTCATGGTTGCCGGCCACGTAGACGATGGGCTTGTCCGGGAAGGATGCCCGGGCCCAGCGCAGACCCCGGGTTCCCTCGTCGATGTCGCCGGCCAGCACCACCAGGTCGGCGTCCCGGTCAATCCGCCAGCCCTCGTGCTCGAGTGCCATCGGTGCCACATCCAGGTGCAGGTCAGACAGGATCAACAGCTTCACAGGCATCTCCTTCAATGCAGCCAGCCCAAGGCTGACCCGGGGCCTTCCGGCCAGAATTCCTTCGGCAAATCCTGCGGCCGCAGCTGCGTGCGGCCGGCCGCCACCAGTCGGGCATAGGCCAGTTCCAGCAGCCGCATCTGCTCCCGTGCATTCAGATGGGCGATCAGGGCCGGAATGCGCTGGGATGGGGCCTCCAGGCCTGACCCGTAACGCTGCAGGTGCACCTGCTTCAGCACCGATTCGGCCACGCCCAGGGCCTGCTCGCCCGTCGGCTGCTCGATCCAGAACTCCGTGAAGCGCGAGCGCAAGGAGTCCGGGATCCGGCCAGGATCATTGGCCGTGGCGATCCAGGACACCCGGCTGGCGTCGAGTTCGAGGTCCAGGCTGATGTCGCGGACCTGGCCGGCCGTGACCGGCTCCAGCAGGGAATGCAGGGAGGTCAAGGGCGAGTTCTCCCGGTAGCGGGCGGCCTTGTCGATCTCATCGAGCAGGATGACCGGATTGGCCTGGCGGCCCAGGGCCAGGAGCTCGAATACCACCCCATAGTTCGAGTTGGCCCAGGTCTTGTCCGAACCGAGCAGCACCGAGCCGGTCTGATCGGTGTCGAAAGGCACCCGGCGGATGGTCACATCCAACACGGTGGCCAGATCCTGGCTGAAGTGGGTCTTGCCCACCCCCGGTGGGCCGGCCAGCAGCATGGGCGGCAACCGTACGGCGGACTCGGTCTGCCAGGAATAGCGGACCTGGGTGTCGACTAGGTCGATCACCTCTCCGAAGTGCGGGTGGTGCCGGCGCAGCACGTCCACGTCGGTATCCCAGTTGGGCGGGGAGACCAAGCGGCGGATCGGGCCCTTGGCCTTGAGTTCCTTGGCCAGGGCCTCGAGGCGCTTGTGCACCTCCCGATCCGGGGTGCGGCCCTGCATGCCGCGCAGCAGCTTGTGCGGGGCATCGGGGGCATAGACCGGCATAGCGTTGGAGGGGTCGTAGGCCGGGAGGGTGGGCGGCGGTTCCTCCGGCTCTGCGGCGGGCGCCTTCTTCCACGTTGAGGGTTGAACCTTGACCGGCGGCGCGTCATTCAGGGAGCGCTCCTCCGAAGGCGCCTGCAATTCGGCTTCGCGCGTCTCTTCGGTCAGGGACTGGGCCAGTTGCCGCGGCAGCAACAGGGAGACGGTGCCCCTTATGAAGTCGCGGTGGACGGCGTAGAGATCGAACCCTGGCGGAAGGTTGTGTGCGTTGCTCATCGTGGGCTCCTGGTTCTGTCGAGGAGGAGCCCGGGGGATTGCCGTCAGGGGTTCAGGTTCGGCAAGAAGGGATGAGGTCCGGGCTCCAGGTGGATGTGGCGGTCCAGCGGCAAATTCGTACGGTGGTTTTGCGTACGGTGGTGCCGGTGACGGCCGCGCCTGTGGAGCGGACTACAGAGGAAGAAGACGCACGCGCACTCAGGGCGCCTGAAAAAGGCTCCTGGGAGTGAGAGTGGGCGGCGAGGAACATGGTGAATGTCTGAACTATGGATTCAGGATAGCGGGATTGGTGGGGTCACGCAAACAAAGCGGCGATGTTTTACGCAGCAAGTGAATAGGCGATGGCGGTAATTGCCGGGAGTGTTGTAAATGGCGCAATGGGGCCTGCGGCAACTGGACAGGCCAGAGGAGGAATCACCATACTGATCGCTCGATCCGTGAGCAAAAATGAAGCGCAGGCACACACCACCCCATCCAGGAGAAGTCCTCAGGGAATATCTGGGCGACATACCCGTCGCTGACGCTTCACGGGCGCTCGGCGTGAGCCGGACCACCCTGTCCCGCATCCTGGCCGGCGCGTCAGGCGTCTCCCCGGGCATGTCGATCCGTCTGGGCCTGGCCCTGGGAACTTCCCCGGAACTCTGGGCAGGCCTGCAGCTGAAGTTCGACCTTCACCAGGCCGCGAAGCTGAAAAGACCCAAGGTCAAGCGGATTGCCACCCGAATCAAGGACCAGTCCGTGCTTGCTCTGAAAGGAATGTTTGTCCCTCCCGCGGGCGCGAAGGTGTCGATCGAGGACATGCGCGTCACCTTGCCTGCAGACATGGGCGAATGGGGTGCCATGCCGCCCGTCGGGCGTGAGTTTGGCAGTCCGGACTATGAGCGGCTGGAGAAGCTGGACGCCCTTGCCTTGGAAGTCCTGGGTTCGATGAAGAAGGTGCGACGCTGGCTGGATGCCCCGCATTCTGAGTTGGGCGGGCTGACCCCGGAAGCGTCGGCAAGGACTGCTGCCGGCTATCGGCAGGTTATGCGTCTGCTTCAAGACATGCGCAAGGCAAGAAGGCAAGCTAAGGCTGCAAGGGGTTAACTCAGCGTCGCCAGTAATTCCGCCGCCGCACGCTTGCCGAGTTTGCGGACATGGGCGATGGCGGCCAGCTGAGTAGCGCGAGGCTTGGACTTGCCGGCCTCCCAGGCATAGACGGTGGCGCCCGTTACGCCCAGCAGCTTGCCCATGTCGCTGGCGGAGAGGGCCAGCTTCTTGCGCAGTGATGCAAATCCAGGGGCACGCCAGCGCAACGGTGATGGTTCTTCCGGCTCGACTTGCTTGGGTGAGGCGGACTTGCTCAACTTCTTGACGGTTGCTTCCAAGGTCGAGATACGGCGCTTGAGGGCGGCGATCTCTGCGCGGTAGGTTGTCGCGCTCCTGCGTAGCGATGAAATCTCGGAGCGGATCTCTTTACGGGCGATGCGCTGGATTTCGGATTTCAGCTGAACGGCGAAGTTGGTCATGATGGTGGCAATGCGGTTGATGCCTGATGTTACTCATGATCTGCTATGCTTTTTGGGGCATCTTCTACTTCGAGAGAAGCAATAACCAAAGAAAAACGAAAATAGAGCGCGCATGATGTTTGGCGCTCGAAACGAACACGATTTGGAGGGGGCATGACAACAAAGCTGGAGGCAGTACTGAGCCAAGCTCAGAGAGACTCGCTTGACATTGAAGAATTCATATTCCACATCATCGAACCAGATGCAGCAGATGAAGAAAAAGTGGTTTATCTGGATTCGGTTTCACTGCAGGAAAAGCAGAGAACGTTTTTTCTCGACAGACTTCGCGATATCGCAGAAGGTACGCAGTACGTCTTTCAGAAGGATGCGGTGACCCTGAAAGAGAAATGTTCCCAGCTGATTGCTCCGGATGCTGATTTCAATCAGCTATCGCGTCAGATCACTGCGGACTTCGCTGGCCGCCACAAGGGGCAAATGTCTGCTGGAGTCTTTGTCGTTGCGATAGTGCGTTATCAAGCAACTGCTCGTACGCAAAAGAAACTTGTTCTTCTGATCAAGATGGACAAAAGCCCTTCGTTCTCGTACACGCATAAAGAGATCAACGGCAAGCGTGTAGCGGAAATGCAGGAGATTCCGAACGCCTTGGGCGAAACAAAGAAAGCGATCCAGAAAAGTGCAGTGATTGATGTCAGTAACGAATTTGCATGGGATGTCCTTGCCCAAGATCGAGTCTATAAACCAGCTCTTGGCGATTACTTCAAAGCATTTCTCGGGGTGATTGAGCGACAGCAGGATTCCACATTGACCAGGACAGCTCTGAACACCGTCAGGAAATGGGCGCGGCTGCTTAAATCCGACCAGATTGCGGATGGCGAAGATGTAAACACTTTCACAGGTCGCGCCCTTAATTATCTTAAAGATCACGATCAGTTCGACACGGACGCCTTTCTAGATGTAGTCGTGCGCGATCCGGACAAGAAGCGCAAACGAGAACTGATTGAATCATTGGACCTGGCCCTTGCCGAAAGTGGAGTCAAGGGACAATCTTTTCAGCCACGCCCGGAGTCATTGCCCAAGAAGGAGCGAACCACTACCTACAAAACGGCTGAGGGCGTTACGGTCTCCTTTGAAGGCGATAGGGATGCTGCGGGCGTTACCGTCACCGAAATCGATGGCGCAACAGTTCTGTCGGTGAGAACTGCCAAATTGATACCTGTGTAGGCGCTATGAACTCCTTGCAATTGATCGTAGATGCACTGAGTTCTCTTCGAGCACTTGCTCAGGTGGTCGATGAGGAGACGTCTCGGCTGCGCTTAGAAGGTCGATCGCTTAATGCCGAAATCCTCGAAAAGTACCGAAATCTTCAGTCACAACTGAATTCGTGGGGCAGCACGCCATCGCTCCTTGTAAATGAAGATCCCATAGGGACTATAGAACTTGATGAAGAAGAGTTTTATATAGGGCAGCCTTGGAGGGTAGTAATTGGCAAGGAGGCTATTGCCCAAAGACTTTCTCTACGCGATGACGAGGCGACAGTCTTTTTCTTTTCTGTCGAGAGCATGACAACATGGGCGGAGTCACTCGACCCGTTCTCGCACAACGACACGACTGGGCCTGATTTCTCCAAGCCCGTAACCATTCGGGTTGTGGGACTCCCAACTTCATTCGGAGGACCATCCCTTTGGATCCTTCCTGCAGAGGGAGATGCTCCTGATGAGTGTGGCAAAGCCCTTAGATTGCCCGCGGCATCAGCGGTTCTCGACGTAATCCATCTCAACGCCGATCGTCACCTTCAGGTCTCCCCATCTGCGTGGGCACTTACGTGGGGAGATCTCGAACAGGAAATAGCTCGGCCATGGCGTCTACTCAGCTGCACGGTACTCGCGGCATGCCTGGTTCAGGAGCTGCGCCGGATTGACGACAAAACGTATGTGACCTTGAAGGGAACTAAGCGTGTGAGCCTTCAACTCACCGATCGAAGCGAAAAAGCGCTAAATCAGCTCTATGCCAAACTGATAACTGCTGTTGAATGGGTCTATGAGGAGCGAGCAGAAACCCGGCTTCGTCTTGTTATGGACAGGCTTTCGATCGACGTCGACACCAATTCCACATTGGTGGCGGAACTTCAACTTCATTTGACGAATGCACTGCAGCAAGCCCAAGACAGTTATGCGTTCGTCATTTTGGATCGCAAGGACGCCTATCACAAGGAACTGCGCGAGCTGATGAAGGACATGAAATCGCAGGCGGATTTGTACGCGGCAAAAGTACGCGATCTAGTGGCCTCAGTCACTCGCGATACTTTGGGGGTTCTCGTCTTGGTCGGCTTTTCTTTCTTAGGAAAATTCGACGCTAAAAACCTACATGCCCTGTTGGAAAGTGCTGAACTTAAGCTTTTGCTACGGTGCCTTTCGACCTACCTGTTAATTTCATTTGTAATGCAGTGTGCCACGCATTGGCGTGACGCCTCTCTAGCCTATAAGGAGAGTCTCCGCTGGCTCTCTGTGCTTCAAAGCTACACGTCTAAGTCAGATAGCAAAAACAACTTTCTTGATCCTTTGGATGAGCGGCGCAAGACCCTTTGGGCAGCATTGATCTTGAGCGGACTGATGTACACAGCCCTTGCCGCGGCGGTTTGGTTTCTCCCCATCATAGTGCGGTCGCTACTGCCACCAGCTACGTGAATCCAAAATTTCCCAACGTCTGATAAGGTGCGAGCGGGCTGCATGCTCGACTGAGTTCAGGTGGAAGCATAGGTGTTCCGCCTCAAAAAGAAGCATCAGCGCGCCGAAGCGGAACGGTTATGGTTCCGGCAACATCGTGTTGCTTCGCAAGCACGGAGCCTCAGTTTGGAGCTCGAAGGTGTCTATTGAATCCGAGGTGATTCACAGTGGGCATTTCCCAAGAAGCAGGATGTCAGTCTCCAACACCGCCTCCTGATCTACAGCGCGAGTCCTGCAACTCTCAAAAATCGAATTCACCACTGGATCGGAAACGTCGACTGTTGAGACCGAATTCGCCACTTGCCCGTCCTTTTCGAAGATTGCAGCATAGGGGTGTGATCGCTTCCCGTCCTTCACCATCTCCATCATCACTTGGTAGATGGCGCTGAATTGGAGTTGCGGAATCGTAGACTTCAACAATCTGTAAATGCTCAAAGCAGCAAGATCAAGATCAGCCCACAAGTAAACCTGTTTCGCTTGCAATAGAGCTGACAGTGACCCCGGCGTACCCGAACGGATTATCTGGATGGGTTTGTCTTCGGAGTGCATGTCCTCTACCCACGCCTGACCTAGGTACGACAGCCCAAAGCCATAGGTGCAGACTAACGCCACAGTTTCACAAAGCCCACTTCGCACGGCGTTCTCGAAGGCCCGTGGATTCTCAATCAGAAGCGTTGCAGCTGGTTCTGCTGGGCCAGCGCAAACCACATACCTCGGTGAGCTGGTCTTGAGACGCGCTGGTAGCCCCAGCGCTTGCATAACCTTGGAATCAACGGATGCAAGCACTTTGGAGCCACCCATGACGGTTCTCGCGCTGACATTGAACCCGGCTCCATCAATGCCAATTTGGCTGGAAGACGCCAGATCGGCCAAACAGTCCGCAAGGTAGGCCATATCCCGACTGGATAGGTCGCTGACCTTTGTGTAGAACGGAGCCAACGCACGCTTTGCCTCAGTACTGAGGCTGCTTTGGTCTACGGCCAACATCCATTGCTGTTCGGCTGGTGAAGCGGTTTTCTCGGGCCGCACTATCTCGATCATGCCGCTGGCCGGCAGATCCTGCCTGTCTGGCGTATAGCGGAGCAGCTTCGCCTGGTACAACTCTCGCACCAGCCCTTTCACTTCGATTTGGTCGACCCCTAGCCTGCGCCCCAATCCTTCCATCAGAGTAGTTGTTCTGATGTTCGTGCCTTTGGTCATCTTCAACAAGCCCGCGAAGGCCTGTTGAGCTTGGTCAGAACACGATGACAAATCAGGTTGGTTTGGCATTGGTCCGCGTGATGGCAGTGAAAAATCCAAGGGTTCCAGGACTGCGGCCACTCTCCTTGAACGCCACGAGATTTTTCCCGGTGCTGTTCGTAAGTTTCTTCCCAACGTGGTAGACCGGGAACACGCTGCTGTCATTCGTCCAGGTTGGTGAATGCAAAAAGCCGATGATTTGGAAGTTCCCGCCGAGGTTACCCAGTCCGTTGAATGCTTCTCGGATGATGTGCCGGTCTGACAAGGTGCTGAAAATACCGTCGACAAAAATTACCCGGTTCGTTTCCTGTCGCTTGCGTGCGGCTTGCTTACTGCTGAGCTTGCGCATGCCCCGCTCAATTTCATACTCAGCCTGTCGGACGATCCACATGAATTCCAATGCGACTTTCTGGCCGGTCGAGAGCTTTTCAGTCACAGTCGACTCCGTGGGTCGAATTCCACTGTGGACGAAATTTACCCTGGGCTCTAAGAAAATCTTTTCGATGAGCGTTTCTCGCAAGAAGTCTTTGATCCGACCGTCATCTGAACGTCGTAGCGAACGAACACCTTCGCCGGTATTTGTGGATAGGAGCTTGATCCCAGAGGTAAGGTCCGCCAAAATTTCCTTGATCAGGTCTTCACCCGCCAACTGAACTTTGATTTTGAAACATCCATTGGGATAACGCTTCATAACGACGTCCATGGCGTCAAGGTTGTCTTGTGCGACTCTGATCAAACTCGACAGCTGATTCAGCGCCTCTTCATTGGCAGTTTGCGCTGCGTGAATTGCCTTGTTAGCATCCTCGCGATCCTTCTCCAACGAAACTTTCAAGCGCTCAAATAGCGCAATGAGTTCTGCAATCTGTTCTGGCGTTGAACGTTCGATAACGTCCAGTTCCAGTGCATTGAATGCCGCCGCTTTGGTTCCAGCTTCCAGCCGGGCTCTATCGCAGAAGTCCTTCTTCTTGTCAGCGAAACCTTCCAACGATTTCCTGAAAGTCTTGCGCGTTTCGTTGAAAGTGTCGAGGCTGCTTTGTGGGTTGATCGACTGAATGTTGAATTGCACCTCGGAAATCATTGAGGCCACTGCCGTTGTTCCATCCAGGGTCGGCGCCCTGAGTTTTTCCGCCACATTCTGAAGGGCTGAATACAGAGGGTGCGACTCAACCGGGTACTGGCCTTCCTCCAGCGTGGCAAATTCGCTGTGAGCATCCTTGGTGGCAGCTGCTTGGCTACCGAGTTCATAGGCTAAATCATGGATGGTCTTTTTCAACGTCATCCAGCTTGGGATCTCTGCGCCACTGACGAGTTTGCTCGCTTCATCTAGCGCTCGTGCTTGCGTGCTTTTCGTCTCTCTCTCGCCGCGTTTCGCCGCTACTGCGTTGACCAAGTCGGCATCTGACTTGTCCAAATTCTCGTAATAGGCCGCAGCGCGATCAAAGTTCACCGTCGATTGAAAGTCAATGAACTCTTTGCTTCGGCTTGAGGCTTCTTCATGGGCAGACTTGTAACCCTGCATGAATGCAATGTCATCAACCCGCTCAGAAAAATCGACTACTAGCCTGAGTTCTTCGAGTCGGTCGGGACCGTTTTCATCCTGAAACGATATGACTTGGGCTGTTGCCTCTTCAAAATCGGCGTCCAGTCCGCTTTGTGCCTCCTCATGCGTCTTCAAATTCCATTTGGCAGTACGAAAAGCGTTGTTAGCTTGCTCTAACTTGATAGATGCCGTTTCGTGGGCAGTATCGCCCCCTTCTTTGGCATAACGGATGGCTTCCAAATAGGCATTCACGCTCTCCGGAGAGGCCCGCCTGTCGGCGATAGCCAACTCTTCCTCCATGTCCTCGGACTGTTTTCTAAGAACACCACATTCTTCCTTCAGCCGATCCTTGCGCTCTTCACCACCCTTCTTCAAGTAGTTGCGCTGCGCATCCAAACATGCCAACGCATCGGCCTTGATTTGCGAAGTCAGCACGCGAAGTGCGTCCCGTGCTTGCTTCAAATCGGCCTCGTATCCAGCGTACTTGGCCTCGCCGTTGATTTTGATAGCTTCTGCTGCCCGCGTGGCCACCAGGTACTCTGGGGTGCGAAAGTCAACAGTGCGAAGTTCTTGGGAAATCGCATCCATGCGGCGGGTCAGGTCAGTCTGATGGTCCACCAACTTGGCGCGCTGTTCCTTCGCAAATTCAGGATCAAGAAGAATTCTTGCTTGGCGGGAATATCGGCCGGCAAAAAAGCCCATAATCTGCAATTCGCCGCTTATATCCCCTTGGGCGCCGATGGCCTGCAGGAGGGGTTGCTTGAGCAACAAAGGGATTCCGATGTCCTGCTGTTCCAGCATTGCGGCCGCGGCGGACAGCTCCTCCAGCGTGTCAAACACCGGGGCAGACAGGAGGCCCGTCAATGCACTCAAAGCCCCAATGCGGCGCTCAGGAGTTCCGTCCATAGTTTGCAGCATGGCGTAGAGGCGCTGCGGCCCCTCACCCAAGATGGCCCATGCACGACCGAAGGCGGCATCGTCCACCACTGACAAGCTGTCCAGAGCCTCAATCTCAGCCTCGGTGGCATTCAATTCACCCAGAGTAATGCGGGTTTGTTCTTCCAGTTTCACGCGACGCTGGTCAGTGGTCGCTATCCATTCCGAGGGAAGCTGGCCTGGGAAATTGAGCCTGAATGCCTCCAAAGCGTTCACCAATGGCTCCAGCGGTAGCATGTTTTGCTGCGCAAGGCTTTCTTGTTCCGACCAACGACGATGATCCCCAACCGGGTCGACAGTTAAAGCGTCACAGTCAGGGCCAAAGATTTCATTAAATCGGACCGCGTCGGCCCTGAAATTAATCAACTCCTGAAATTCATTGCTGGCCTTTTCCAGTGCCTTGTCTACGTCAGACTTTTTCTGCGTAATCTTCTTCAAGGTATTAGTGGGATGTTCAACCTCCAGTGGTTCAACCTCACCAAAATATGACTGAAACACCGCTTGAGACGCTTTGAGTTCGCTTAATCGGTTCAGTTGGGCTTGGCTGCTTTTTGCCAGTTGCTCAGCCTTTATGGCCTCAGTCTGGAGAGAGGGCAGCTTCTTTCTGGAGTTATCAGCCAGATTTCCTGCCTTCTTCAGTTGCTCGCTCAGTCTCTTTTGCTGCGCGCCCAACTCGATGTGTTGCGCATGAATGCCTTCGATCCCCGATAGACCGACTTCGTCCATCGCGCGCTGGTAGCGTTCCCAGTCCGCCTTCAATTCCCCCCTTTTGGTGCTCATTTCGCCCATCAGGATTTGGATCTTGGCGACTTCGTCTGCCAGCCAGCTCTTAGCCTGCTTGGGTTGGTTTTGCAGCTCCTGTGGCAATAAGGGGGCGATGCTGATGAACTTGTTCCACGCCGCTTCGTTGTCAGCACGGCCCTGGAGCTGCGTTTCTAGCCCTGAAATTTCACTATCAAGGATTTCAATTTTCTTGGCGAGCGTACCGAGCTTCGCCACATTCGCTGCCAGCGTCGATTCCAGCGCATAAATCTTCAACGAAGCCGGGTTGGTATCGATCTGGGCCTGCGCCGTGTCGAATGCCGCCTGAAATACATCATCCAGACCCATGAGCGTGGCACCGCTCGTATCTGCAAACAAAGGCAAAAGTGTTGCGACCGCTTGTCGTGTGTAACCCTTGCGGTAGTGACCACCACCGGCCTTGCCAGAGGTGGAAAATCCGAAATCGCAAGCAAAATCAATAACTTGCGAATTCAGTGAAGCGTGGGGAACTCGCTTTCTGTCCGCTATTTCCCCAATGCGCTTGACCTCAATTCCAGCTAACTCTCCCAGCGTCTTGTCCAGGATGAGAATGCCGTCCTCACGGTGAATGACCATTCCCTTGATGGCCTTTCGAATCCGCGGATCTTGCTCAGTCGCGCGCATTAACTTGTCGATAGACCGTGGAAGCCCTAAAACGGCGTGCGGCGAGTCTTGCGACCCATAGTGCTGCAGCAGCGCCACATCCTTCTTCACCGCCCTCAAAGCCGCTTGCATGGCCTCTTGGGTCTTACTGGTTGTCGAGCCTGCATCAACCACGGGCTTCAGATCCACCCCGATGGCGGTCTCCCTGCGCTGCAGATTCTCCTGCTTGCGTGCCATCTCGCGTTCTGAGTTGACGATCTGCGACAGGCTGGTGTGAAGGGTGTCTTCAATACCCTTTTCCTCTTCTTCGGCGAAGGTGTTGAGCAAATTGCTCAACAAGTCTGGCGCGATAACAAATCTGAAGAATGCGGCGTCATAGCTTTCGCCAGCACGGGGTTTAAAGCTGAAGAAGCTCGCATTTTTGTCGTCGGATCCTTTGGCTTGGTAGATGGCATTTCGGCGTACTACATCCATAGAAATGGCATCACCCACGTGGGCTTGCCATTCGCTAGCGTTGCGAAACGAGTTCCATTGGCAACCCGGAATAGATTTGGTCCGTTTGGCAAAGACCTCGTCGGGCACGTTGTTCAGTACGCCGCTGCCCAGGGTGTAGCACGGTGAATCCTCCAAAGTGCCGCTATAGCTATAGAAGATGGGCGAATCGGCGACATCGTTGGTGAGTGCAACGCCAATCACACGGGTTTGACCCGGTTGATTTTCCGGGTCAATCGCCAACAGACTGGGTTCGCGAAAGGAGGTCTTGTCGACCTCGCGAAACTCGATGCGTGCGTGGGTGTACCCCCTGCCTTTTGGCGCCGACTTGTCCCGGACACGCTGCAACAGGACTTTATCCCGGCTCAGCACCAGCAACAGCAGCTCAGCCATAGAGGTTTTACCCCCGCCATTGGTGATGTTCACTAGGGAGGACTGGCAATCCATGCGCAAGGTGATCCCTGTGAGCATGGGGTTCCAATTCGCAAAGTGGTTGGACTCAAGCCCCTCTGTCAGGTAGTTGGAAATTTCGATGCGAGAAATCAAACTCATGCGGCCCCCTCTTCCCTGTGAACTGGTTCAACCAACAGGGATTCCGTGATACCGGCAAATCCTGTACCCGGATGGTTCTCGCGATCCGCCAACATCAACGGCTCAAGGATGCGTCCGAAATTCTCTTTCATTTCCACCGCAGACAGCAAGGTCTGTCGGTAGACCCCGTTTCCCTTGTCTTCGAGCATGAAGGCATCGACCATCAGATCCAAAAATCGCTTGGCATACCGATCTATGGAAACGCCCTTTTCCGAGGTCAGAATGTCGTAGATGTCGTTGTCGACCAGCGTTTCGGGGTTTAACCGCCGTACACCTTCGTTGATGTGCTCGCGCATCGCCTCAATCAGGGCATCTTTGGTGAAGGTAGCATCCAACCACTTGTTGCGTTCATCAGCACCCCGGTCTCGCTGGGTGTAGATCAGGTCCAGGTGTAGAAGCCAGAATTGAGTCAACCAGACCTTGGCCTGCAAGGTGCGCCCACTGGCGGAATCCATACGTTCCAGGGCGCGGGGCAAGTCCAGCAACTGGCATTCCACATTGGGCTTTCTTGAGAGCATGAAAACGCGCTCACCGGAGCCGATACCACTGACCTCGAAGGTGGTCAAGGTGATGAGATCGAACCCGTAGCCGTTCATCAGCTCGCACAAATCCGTCATCACGTCCTTTGGTGCATCTTTGAGCAATTCGGCCAACTCGTGCTCGTCCTTGTGACGGCCGCGCTTTTCCGTGCGGAATTCAATTTTTCGGTGCTTGAGCAAGTAGGCACTAACGCGCCCCATTTCAAATGGTGTCATCGGGGTTCCCTTCAGGCGGTATGGAGCCGGTCACAGCGAGGGACAAACCTGAGTGCATGACATCAGCACCAGGCAATGCGGAAATCGTCAAATGGGCGTCCATCGTGCCTTGGACGTCTTCGATGGTCAGCCATTCGTCTGGTGAAGTCAGGGCCGCAACTACGCAGGCAAAGTCACTTTCTGAACCGTCTTCGCTGGCCCAAAGTTTGATGGCATCTTCGAGCGAAAGCTTTACCTGACCTATGCGCTCATTGAAGGCTGTTTGGTTCTTGCGCATCCATTCCAAAAACCTGTCTTCGGGCGGGAGGCTGAACTCTGCAAGATCCAGAGATATATGCTGTGCAAGCTTGGTTGTCTTGGTTTTGACGGAAGCTCTGAAGTCCGTACCTATTGGGCAAGTCATGTGGGGAAAAACCGGCCCCATTTCACTGAGGATGAAGTCCGTCTGCAGGCTGGTCGGTGGCGTCATCACCATGCGCAGCGCTAGTTTTGCGAAAGATGGGGCAGGGACGCTGGTGGAGGTTGCAGATAGCGATTTGGAGGCCAGTTCAGACAGGCGACGGGCGTACCCCACGATGCCGCGTTGCAACTCGCGCACCCGATCCTGCAGCAGTCCAAATGGAACGTCCTGGTCTACCGTCTTGGGACCAGCACCACGGGCGAGGACATTGACCTGTGCCTGTGCCTGGTTGACCAGATCGGCGGCTCGGCGGATGGTCGCTTCGAAGTCTTCGAGGTCCTCAAACAAGGTGGCCAAGACCTTTCGGCCACCTGAGGTTTTCTCAATGATGGAGACCAAGACAAGTTGCTCTGTGCGTAGCTGGTCAATGAGGCGGTCCAGAAACCGCATTGCGTGTTCGAGCTTGCCGGTTTCGAGCGCCCGCAGCAGCTTGGTGACGTCGCCCTCGACATAGGCCAAATCCAAATTGTCAGTGGCCATGGCCAGTGCTTTTCGCCCTAGGCGTGACAATCTGTATTCGGTGAGGTGAGCCGCTTTTTCTACGAGATTGGTGTCTTTGTCGCCTATCACATGACTGGAATCTTCGTCGATCTGCAAAAGTTTCAGCTCTGTAGGTCGGGAGAGGACATTGAGAACGAACTCCACATCCATTTCATTGGCCCACGGCAGGCTTTCGCGCACACACAAGACTACGAAATCTACCGAGACGTATTCATCTCCAGATCGTTTTCCAGAGTCTTGAAGTGTTTTGAGGACTTCACTGGCAATGGCAACATAGCGCCCATCTTTGAGGCCTGGTCGTTCTTCGGTCTGGTATTGGGTCGACGCACCGGGGCCGCGGCTTGAATCATGCAAATCTAATAGACGCGCAGATACTTTGAGTAGTGGTGATAGATCGATCAAAAGCTCATTCTTTCAAAACATTTGAAGAAATTGTTTTCATTGATGCTGGAGAAAACACCTGTTCTAGTCCAATTTCTGTAGTCAGATGTTCTCGTCCAACGTCGCTCACGATGACTCCCTCAGGCCAGGCCGGCCTCGAGAGCGGCTTCGTCCACGATGTCCTCCGGCTCAAACAAGCCGGCCTCTTCGACTCTGATTCGAGCCGTAGCGATGTCGGGGACAAACATAACTACGGCGAGGTCGCGCGTGGCGCGTGAGCAGCACACGTAGAAGAGGCGCCTCGTGCGATCAAGCACGCTGTCAACGCCGCCGACAATGTTCTCCTGGTCTGTATCCGACAGCGCAGTCATGCCGAAGTACTTTCCATAGGAAAATTGCCGCTGGTTCTGCCCCTCTTCATCGTCAACCAAGACGAGCACTCGCTCGAATTCGGCACCCTTTACACCTTGCTGGGTGGCAAACGGTGACAGATCCTCAAGGTAGTGACGATAGCCTGTCAACTCGCCGACACAGCAGTTCAGAAATGCCGTCACAGGCTGCACTTCCGGGTCATCGTCAATAGCGAGCACAACAGGATCTGCGCCCAGATACTTGGCCCATGCTTCGTCGAGTTGCAGCATTCCGGCATTTGATGCAAAGACGAGAATCTCCCGAAGTGTCGCTTCGTTCGACCGCATAAGTCGCGTCAGTTCAATGGTGGATGCCTGCAGTCCCATCAGAACCTCGGGAGCATTGGCACCGGCCAAACCAGCCGAATTCAAAAGCGGGCACTCTGCACGCAACAGCGTCATCACGTCGAACTTTCGACCCTCATGCACCGCCATTGCCAAAGGCAAAAGATAGGTCAGGAAGGGCCGCAGCGGCCATGTGGTGCCGTCCTTCAGGCCTTCCTTGATGCTAGAGGGGGAGTTGTCGTTCAAAGCACCATACAAGTTCGGGAAGCCGAGCCGAGTCGCGGCCATGCGGTGCACCACTACTAATGCCCGGACATCTGCAGCTCGGTCTTCGCTCACCCAATGCTCATCGTGATTAACCCGCCGAAGCCATTCCCGGACCCTTGCCAGCTTCGCCGAGCGATGCTCGTCTGCCGAGAGGAGGAATATCTTCGCCGAGCCCTCGACCGGAACCAGGA
>Ga0255338_1003418_pt1 | contig 19156 bp, 13 predicted proteins | sample MeOH1_35cm_T4_19_FD_203715 | JGI IMG/M metagenome (GOLD analysis project Ga0255338, IMG submission 203715) | Sandy soil microbial communities from University of British Columbia, Vancouver, Canada - MeOH1_35cm_T4_195 | ecosystem: Engineered > Artificial ecosystem > Sand microcosm > Unclassified ...
GCGTTAAGAAGGGTTCCAGGAATGCCCATTCCTCATCGGAAACATCACTCGGATAGCTGCGGCGACTGGTTATGGTTTTCATAGTCCCGCTCTACCCAAGCATCAAAAAGTTCCTAACACGCTCTAAACCGTCTCATCCGCTGAGGTACGCCCCCCGGCGATCTTGGCGCACGCTCGCTACCAGTAGGCCGATAGGCCGAACCGCAAACTGGAATCCGCGCCGCATTCAACAATCCCTAACGAGCTAAGGACTGGACCCCGGGAACCACTGGCGTTACGGCTAATTCGAGTACCGCGAGGAAGCTCGGCACCCGCTGGCATGCTGGCGTCCATTCCGCTTTCAGATTCCGAGATTTGGTTAGCACATCGGCAACACCCATATGCCTGAAATGGTGCCGCCGAGATCCCGGGGTGCCACGGGGGATCGGGCGCGCACCACGAGCTACGGTTACGAAAGCTCGAGTACTCGCTACAATTGGCACCTTGTAGTTACGCGTGTCTACAGGTCAGCCCGCCGCGCTCCTGTAGGTGAACCACAGCGAAATTCGGGGTCCGATGGTACCTGCCGCCGAGAGCTATACCCACAACCGAGAACGAGCGCTTCGCAGCTCGCGAGAGGCGCTCGGAATCGCTCAACCACCAGAAAACGCGCCCGTCTGGGGCGTGTTGATGGAGTGGGTCGCTCCCCGCGCGATGGCCACGTGCTCCGTCACTTCGGGCGGCGAGGCCGTGCTCTTCTTCAGCGAGGGGAGCGAGCTTTCAGGAGACGCCGCCCCGGGCGCGGAGCGGCTCCAACAGGCGGTCGCCACGCTGCACGAGGTAGCCAACGGACTGCGTCACCTCCTGAAGCCCGTGGACACCTTCCCGTTACCGAAGGCGGATTACGTACAGTTCTTCCTCCGCACCGATGCCGGAGTGCTGACCGCATCCGCCAGGGAGATGGACCTGCGCGCCCGGCGCCACCTGCTCTGGCGCCTCTACTTCTCGGCCCACGAAGTAGCCACGGCGCTGTACGACCTGGACGAGCTGCGCTACTCGCAGCGCGGCTGAAGCATCCTACGGGAGCCATGATGATCGCAGCTCGCGACACTCATCCCGTTGAGATGGCCGAGCACCAGCGGCATGAATGCACCCGAAACTGCCTCGCGAATCATGGGGCTCACCTCATGGATCCGGAACTGTAGAGGCGCGTTTTCATCCCGATAAGTGCTTCCAGTCACATCTAACTGGCGTACTATCCGCAATTCCCGGCTATTCTGGACACAGCTTCTGGCGCATCCCATCGCGGAACGGGCTCGTGGAGACCGGATGGGCCGAAAGCAGCGCGTTGGAAGGTACGTAAGCCACTGGGCGTGACTGCCGGCGCGCTACTATCTGCCCTCAAGCGGAGATCGTCCCACCTTGCCGTTTCGTTTCCGCACAATCCGATGGAAGCTCATCGTCAGCAGTTTGCTGGCAATCGGCATACCGCTGATGGTGTTTGCTTACGCCATGGCTGCACTGTTGTGGGACTTCTATCAAGACAACCTGAAGAAGGAGCTGCAAAGTAAGGCGCATCTCATCGCCGAGGCATGCTCGCCGGTACTTTCCCCCAACACGCCGGACGATCCCCGGACGTTGACGAGGATGGTCAACCAGTGGCAGGTGCATTCGGACGTGCGCCTGAGTATCGTCAACCGGGCGGGGATCATTCAGGCGGCCACGATCACAGAAGACATCGGAAAGCCGATCGACGAACGTTCTCGTCCCGGACTGCTGCAGGCATTGGGCGATCGGGAGAACACTACGATCTGGAAGAACCCGCAATACGGCTACCAGGACACCATGTATGTGAACGTTCCCGTTCACGAGAACGGACAGATCATCGGTGCCGTACGGGTCTCCTACTCCCTGACCCAGATCCAGGAGAAGATCGGCCGCATTCGCGGCCTGATGTTCACCAGCGTCGCGATCTACGCGGGTCTGCTCGTCGCCCTGACCTTCTGGCTGGCGAACAGCATCGCCGCACCGGTCGAAGCGCTAACGGAGGATGCGCACCGGCTCGCCCGGGGGGACCTCGCGCACCGGGTGCACGTGAAGGGCACCGAGGAGATCAACCAGCTCGGGCAAACGCTGAACCACATGACGGAGCGCCTCCAGCGGCTCGAAGGGCTGCGCCGGCAGTACGTGTCTGACGTCTCTCACGAACTGCGCACGCCGCTCGCCTCCATTCGCGGGATGGCCGAAACGTTGATGACGCATGGAGACAGCGATCCGGCCCTCCGGGAGCGCTACCTGCCGCGCATCATCGCGCAGACGGACCGCCTGGCGCGACTGGCGAGCCAACTCCTGGACCTGGCGCAGATCGAAAGCGGTAACCTGGTGAACTTCTTCGCACCGACATCCATCGCACGGGTGATCGAGGAAGCGGCGCACACCTGCAGCGAGCGAGCAACTCGGGCGCAGGTCGAGTTACACGTGGAGATAACCGACTCGTTTCCGGAGATCATCGCGGACCGCGACCGGTTGGTCCAGGTGTTCTTGAACCTGATCGACAACGCAATTCGCTACACGCCGCGGGGAGGGTCAGTTCGGGTTAAGGCGCATTTGTCTGGCGAACAGGTGGTTGCGACCGTGGAAGATACCGGCAGCGGTATTCCCGCGGAGCACTTACCGCATCTGTTCGAGCGCTTCTACCGCGTAGACCGGGCGCGCACCCTGCGCTCCGGCGGGACCGGGCTGGGACTGTCGATCGTGGAGCAGATCGTGAAGGCGCATCACGGCACGATTCACGTGAGCAGTGAGGTGGGGAAGGGGACGCGGTTCGACATCACGCTGCCGCTGCATCCAATCGCGACCACGGCCTAACAGCACCGGCTAGCGGGCTCCGTGCCCTTTTGCGTCGTGCGGTCCTCACGCCGCGCGAGCCAGAGCGAGGAAATCTCAAACAATGCCTGCGACCATCATGATCATCGAAGACGATGAGGAGTTGAGTGAGATCCTCAACTACAACCTGACCCGCGCCGGGTACCAAACCGTTCAGGTATGGGACGGACGCGTGGCCATGGGTTCCCTGGAGCAATCTCCGCCTGACCTCGTGCTTCTGGACGTGATGCTGCCCGGAGCCAGCGGTTGGGATGTGTGCCGGTTCATGACCGATTCGCCGAAGCTGAAGGGCATACCGATCGTAGTGTTCACCGCAAAGAGCGCGCGCGAAGACTTCGACCAGGCCCGGCAGTTCAACCTGGCGGGGTTCTTCACCAAGCCGTATGCCACCGCGGATGTGCTCCGTCACGTGGAGAAAGTGCTGAAGACGCCTAACTCCCGGTGCCCATAGCTTGCTGTCTCGGCAACATTCGACCAGAGAGGAGAACTGGAGTGTTGGAGTACGACGGCCGAACGTTCATACTCGACTACTCCTTTACTCTCCATCCGCGCCAGCATCCCCGCGAAAGTCAGGGCTAGCTTCCAGCTAGTGGCATCGATTGCGCGAGTCTAGGCCGTAGCAGCCGGTACTGCCGTAGTTCCCACGCCGGACCTACGGCGGCGCATAAGCGCACGTTTTCATCGCTCCAACCCACAAGCCGGGACCCTGGCTCCGAGGTACCCTGGCAAGGATCATTGCGGCGGAGCCAGTCGGCGGAAGGCCAGGCGGCAGCCTTTTGCACCGTCCCCTACAGGCAAATCCGATCCACCCTGAGCGATTTCCGGGCGGTAGCGATATGCGACGCGCGGCGCCAACAGGATGGAGCGCGAGCGCTTGCCGCGGATCATGCGGTTGGGCGCTGGCGACCGCGCGGGCATCGGTAGCGGCGCGGTGAGCGACGGGACGACGCGGTGAGCGAAGGGACGCGGTGAGCGACGGGACGACCCACGCCGAGCACAGGGGTTGTTTCAACAGGATGCGCAGAGCATCAGGGGGCCTCCGCACCTCAAGCCGCAGGCGACGCACCGAGGTTTCCCGCGCAGCATCTACGACTCTCGGTGAGCCTTATGGGTAGTTGTTTGACCATACCCGGTTGTAACAACAACAACCGTGCCGGCGGGAACAACTGAAGGTTGCTTAAGTGAGTGGATAAGTGGCCCTCAAATGGCAGCTCGGTTCAATCGTTAAGAGCTGCCCGCCACGTGGTCAGCACTTCATCCAACAGCGCCAGCCTCTCTTCCAGCAGCCGTACCAGCACGGCGTCCACGTCTCCCAGCGCCACGGCCTGCTCGCCCAGCCAGGAGCGGACGTCCGCACTGCGCCGGTAATCCGAAAGCAGGCGACTGAGCCCCTCTTCGTAAGCGGTGGTGTGCGCCCGGCCGTTCTTCCAGAACTCGGAGGCCAACTCCGCGACTTCATCCAGCCGCGCGTGGATCTGGCCGCGCAGCTCGTTTGCTCGTTCTTCCACTCGATCTCCTCATCAGAACCCGGGATGACTCAATCATGGTCCATGTCCAGTTCCACTACCACTTACGGCAGGCGTGGGATTTACCATGTGGGAGCAAATAGCAGAAACGGAGTACCCGCTACCAGTTCCAGTCACCCGTCTCCGTGCTTCCGCATCCACCGGAGCTAACCATGACGTCCACCCGCATCCTCTTCATCGGCAACAGCTTCACCCACCGCAACGACCTCCCCGGCCTGCTAACCGGCCTCGCCGCCGCGGCAGATCCGCCCCTTGAGGTTAGCACCGAGAGAGTAGTCGTCAACGGTGCCAGCCTCCGCCTGCATTGGAACGCGGGCAGGGCGCTAGAGCTGATCCGGCAGGGCGGCTGGGACGGCGTGGTGCTTCAGGAGCAGAGCACACTGCCCATCAAGAACCGCAAGCGTTACCACGAGAACGTTCGCCTCTTCCACGAAGCGATTCAGGCCGGCAACTCCCGCACGCTGCTCTACCACACGTGGGCGCGGCGGGCTGCCCCAGAAACGCAAGACGACCTCGATGCCGCAGTTAGCGAGATCGCCACAGAGCTCGATGCGCAAGTGGTCCCCGTCGGCGTTGCCTGGCGGCGGATCCTGGAAGCTGGAAACGGACCGGACCTCTACGACAAAGACGGCAGCCATCCCAGCGCCGCCGGAACCTATCTGGCGGCGTGCGTCTTCTTCGCGGCTCTCTTCAACCGCAGCCCCGAGGGACTTCCGCTTCCATCAGGGCTGCGCCTTTCCGAGCGAGAACTGCTTCGCCTGCAACGAATCGCCTGGGAGTCTGTCCAGCGGAAGTGATCCCGCTCGAAGCGAAGATCACTTCCACCTACCGGCCAGGATGTGGTTTCAGCGGCCCAGGAGACACCGAACCACGGCGCCAAACGTCGGCTTTGGGTGGACCAGACGGCTACTTCGCTTCCGCAGCCGAACTCGGTGCGGACTTCAGCCCCACGCTGTTGATGGCGATCACCCGGTAGCTGTGCTTCTCACCGGCTTTTGCCGTGGTATCCGTGAACCGCAGTTCCGGCAGCGGCTTCTCCGGCGTGTCATGGTACGACATCTGCTGGAACAGCGGACGCCCGAAGCGGCCCACCGGCTTCTCCGGCACTTGCTTCAGGTCCTGACCGTCCCGCTGCACCGCAAACGCCTGCAAACCGCTCTCGAAGTCCGCCTCGGCGTCCCAGGTGATCTCCACGCCTTCCGGCTTCGATAGCGCCTTGACGTGGGTGGGAGCGGGTGGGGGAGTGGTGTCCGTGGTGGAGCCGGTCTGCACATACTCGCTCCACGCCTTCGCCACCTGCGCGTTCGGCAGCCACACCGCCTCCTCCGGCTTACCCTTGAACTCCTTCGCGGGCTGTGCATCATGGCTCAATACGGGCGCGAGCCAGCCCGAGGCAAGCTTCACCGGCTTGAGCGGTTGTCCCACTTTGCCAGGAAGGCGCTCGGCGAGGCAGGCGTCGAAGAACGGGATGGCGAGGTAGCGAGAGTCGCCGCACTCGTGAGCGGTGCGCGGGTCCGGCGCGAAGCCGATGGGCGCGCCCTTCGCGCGGTAGCCCTGGAACATGCTCAGCGTGCTGGTCCAGGCGCCCCGAAAGCGCGCTTCCTCATTCTCCTTCGCCCCCGGGTTGCACATCATCGGGATGCCCATTGCCGCCGCGGGCATCTCCGGTTTGCGGATGTTGCCCTTTTCCCACTCCTCGTAGGCGGTGCCGGAGCGGAACCAGATGGCCGCGATGCGCTCCGGGTACTCCGCCTGCATCAGGCTCGCCCAGTATCCGCCGCCGGAGTGGCCCCACAAGCACCACGGCGCACGCTCCAACTCCGGATGGCCGCACTGTCCCGCTAGGTCGTGCAGCGAACGCAAGAACGTCTTATCGGAACCGTTGCGTGGGTCGCACCACTGGCGGCACTCTTGCCCGTCCACCTGGCGATACGACGGTCCCAGCAGGGCGCAATCCCACTTCTTCGCCAGCGCCTGCCAGTGGAGGTCATACGCCGCCGTCTCACCGCCCTTGCACGCCCCGGAGCCACAGCCGTGCTGGTGAACGATGACGCCGCGCACGGTCTTGATTCCATCCGGCACCCAGATGGTGTAATTGACCCCGTAGGGTAGCTCTCCCGCCACGGTGGACGGCGGGTATTCGACCGAGTAGTACTTGCCCGGACCGCTCAACGGCGCGGCCGTAGCGCGGATGAAGGTGAGCGAAAGCGCGATTAGAGTTAATACGGCGATGAGGTGCTTCATGAAGTGAACCCGCGGGCTGGACGGTTTGACCGGAGAGGAGTCCCACCATGCCATTGGACAACGGCGCTCAACGCCCCTGCCCCGCGAGTTGAGTTACTTCTACCGGCCGGAAAGGGCGCGCGCTCCGCCGGTCGAAGTTGCCGTCGCCGTATCCATCGTAACTGCAGGGTCTGGCGCCGGCAGCGCTCGGGGAGCGTCGAAGCCCAGCTCCGGACACTTCACCGAATAGCTGCCGCCCTGGTCGAAGCTCACCTGGAGCGTCCACCGCTTCGATTGCGAGAACTTCACCTGGTCGTAAACGGAACGGTCGGCGTCATAGTTGTGGATGGCCTGATACAGGAATCGCTTCCGGAATGGCCACTCGTCGCCAGTGGCAACGCCTTCGAGCTCGCCGAAGCCGATCTCGTACTCCTTCACCACCTCGCGGCGGTAGCAGTCACCCAGGCCGAAGCTGCCGAAGTGCTGGTCGGGACGCTTCAGTGAGCCGTCCAGCAACTTGAAGGCTTCCACCAGGTAGCTTTCTTGCACCCGCGGGTTCCGGTCATCAGGTGACGCGTAGAACCGTTCCGTCTTGTGGATGCGCTGGAGCAGGTACTGTTTTGGTCCGGCGGCCTCTTCTACCGTCTTGTAGAAGACGTAGAACAGCCTGCCGCCGGCGTAAGCGTGGATCAGCAGCGGATGAGCTGGCTGGCGCACGTCGATCCCGGCCGCCTGCCCGGCATCGATGATGCTCGGCTCTTCGGCCACGCCCTGCGCCACCGGGACTAGCCGTAGGCGCAGCCCCCTCTCCGTGCTAGCGGCGGCAGGCAGCGCAACCGCGCCGAGGGCGACGACCAAAAGCAACAGCTCGCGCTTACTCATAGGGGATGCCTCGATGAACAGCCGACAGGCAGAAGCGGGGAGGACTGGGCCATGCGAAATCGTCTGGCCCGCAGGAGCGTCCGGAGCAGTATCGCGAGGAAAGTCTACTTACTACAATACTTGGCTGAAACCCGCAGGAGTTCGCCAAATCTGATCCACGAATCCGCAGTCCGGCCTGTGCAGACCATCGATTACTGCTAACCAGCTGCCACCTTGCCCGGCGCTGCGGCTCGATCCGGGCCGCGCCTCTCGAAGTCCTATCCACCATCGTGAAGAGGAACCCGGACAGCTCCGCGCCGCTTGCCGGCTACTCGAACTCGCTGGTTAGACCCGTGAACGCGCTCCCTGGAATTCCCGCTTCCGGTCGTCTAACAGTGGTTTCGGGAACGGATGACACAAAGTCGCAAGTCGCGGCATTTATGGATCGGCAGTGTTCGGACTGCTGTAGCCTCCCTGAGGTAGAAGTTTTGCCCGCCTGGTTGCGCAGTTCATCGCTTTCGCTCGCCTTCGTCCTGGGCCTCGCGCTCCATGCTTCCGCCGTCCACGCCGCGCCCACCAGCTACCACGTCAGCGGCACCGTCGCCAGCGCGTCGTTTCCGGACTACCACGTACTCCCCGGGGTTGCGCCCGGAGACGCCATCTCCGGTACCTTCACCTATGATCCAAGCGGAGATACTCGCCAGTATCCACCCAGCGCCTTCGATCTCAACGTGGGCCAACTCCGCTTCCGCTCCGGTCCGGCCGGTATCCGTATCACCTCCGGTCTTGCGACTGGGCCAACAGGCCCCAGCTTCGTAATGCAAAACGGCAGCCTCGGCTCCACCGTCAGCAGTGATTCGCGCCTCTTCGACATCGCCACGCTGATGCAACTCCAGAACAGCACTGGCACGCTCAACCTTTCGGGACTTACCGGCGGCGGACAGCCCTCCGACGCGTTTCGGATCGGCGGCACCCTCGCGGTGACCGTCGCTCCCGAGCCAGGCTCCCTCGCTCTCTTCCTACCCGGCATCGCGGTACTGGGACTACTGCGGCGCGGTTCGAACCGCCAAGATGCAAAGAACGCCGAGCGGGGCTCGGAGACCAGTGTTTAGACGGGAGTGAGGGGAGAGAGGCGTAGTGGATGCCTTATTGGCCAGCCCTGGCGCTTCCACGGCCGCCATTTCCACTGCTCATCACAGCGGCAGTCCGCCACTTCAAACGGTACGTGCGCGTCTCCGCTTCCTTTCCCCCGCACCTCTGCGTGTTTCCCTACGGACGCATGCGCCCCGGGCTGAATTCCAGCATTTCCCATCTACTGCCGTGCATCGAGTGCGGACTACTCCACTGCCCCCGCAGCAGAATTGTCCGGAACATTCCAGAGGAGATCCCGGCATGACGTCGAATGAATGAATAGATTCCGAGAATTCTGTGGAGGATCGCTGCCATGAGACCGTCGAGTCGTCGAGAGTTCCTGGGCGAAGTAGGGAAGGGGATGCTGGTCGCCGGGCTGGGTGCCGGGCTGGCGGAGGCACTGTCCATTTCCGATGCCCGTGCGGACTCCGGACCGGACACCCTTTCATTTGGCAGCCTGGAGCCGCTCGTGGGGCTGATGCAGGACACTGCGCCAGACGCGTTGCTGCCGCTGCTGGTGGAGCGGCTCCGCAACGGAACCGAGCTGCGAGACCTGGTGGCGGCTGGCGCGCTCGCCAACGCGCGCACCTTCGGCGGCGAGGACTACATCGGCTTCCACGCCTTTATGGCCCTCGCACCCTCGCTCCACATGGCCCGAGAGTTGCCTGGGGAGCGACGTGCGCTGCCGGTGCTGAAGGTCCTCTACCGCAGTTCCGCGCAGATCCAGGCCAAAGGCGGACGGAAGTCCGAAGTACTCCATCCAATCGAGCACTCGCCGAGCGCTTCCGACCAGGACTCCCTGGGCCTACGAACACTGGTCCGAGGCCGGGACCTCGCGGGGGCGGAGCGTGCCTTTGCGAGCATGGTTTCCGAGTCGCCCAGGGGTGCTCTCGACGCCCTCCAGGTGCTGGTGGACGAAGACCTGGACGTGCACCGCACGGTGCTGGCCTACCGGGCGTGGAGCATGATGGAGATCGCGGGCAAAGAGCACGCGCACACGCTGCTGCGGCAGTCGGTACGCTACTGTCTGAATGTCGAAACGGCATGGATGAGCCGCGGCTATCCTGAACCGCCAATCCGCAAGATCCTGCCCAAAGTCATCGATGCTCACCGGTTGCTGGAATCGAAACCCGGCACGCGACGGGCCGAAGACGGCTGGGTGGAGAGCTTCAGCCATACCCTCCTGAACTCCACTCCGGAGCAGGCTGCCGACGCCACCGCAGCCGCGCTCGCCGAAGGCATCGATCCCGCCTCCGTCGGCGAAGCGCTCACGCTAGCGGCGAACATGCTGGTGCTCCGGGACCCGGGCCGCACCGCGCAGCAAGTCCAGCCCGGCAAACCCGCGGGCAGCGTCCACGGGGATTCCCAGGGCGTCCACGCCTCCGACGCCGTCAACGCCTGGCGGAACATGGCCACCGTAAGCAGCCGCCCGAACGCGATGATCGGCCTCGTCACGGCGGGCGCGTTCATCGCCCGCAGCAGTCGTGGCACCGCCCGCGACGCCTACCCGTGGCCGGAACACCTCCAGGCCGTGCGCGCCACCGAGCCCTCCGCCCTCCTCGCCGAACTGGACGCCGCCATCCACGCCGGCGACCAGGTGCGCGCCTGCGCCCTCGTGCAGCGCTACGGCGACCTCGGGCACCCCGCCGCGCCGGTCTTCGACCTCTTCCTCCGCTACGCCACCAGCGAAGACGGCTCCCTCCACGCGGAGAAGTACTACCGCACCGTCCACGAGGAGTTCAACCGCACCCGCCGCGCCTTCCGCTGGCGCCAACTGGTCGCCCTCGCCCGCGTTACCGCCAGCGAGTACGGCCGGCCCGCCCCCGGCTACGAAGAAGCCTGCCGCCTCCTCCGCCTGGACACCCGCACTGCCCGCTCCTGACCCGGGAATGCCATTTGCCCGCGGAACACGCTGAAAAGGAACCGGAAGAAGGCCCATACCGCTTCACGATTGCGATTGCAACCGTGAAGCGTGAGGGAAATTGGGTCCCGGCATAGCGCTGCGGATTTTCAATCAAAAAGGGGCCAAGGGTTATCCGCGCGGATAACCCTTGGCCCCTTTTCTTTCCCATTGCTCTTCCCGGTTGTAATCGGCTGCGCGAATTCGTACGGGTCTTTCCTGAATACTCTTTTCCGTGTGATTCCGCGTGTTCCGCGGGCAATCTCTGGGCATTCCCTTTCGCGGCTTTTTGCGTGTTTCGCGGGCAAACGATTTCTATTTCGGCGGGCCAGCGAGTTCGGCCACGACCATTGAATGTACGTCGAGGCGGGGGACGGTGACGGTGCTGCCTTGCGGGGTTTGCTTCACGGGCAGCGGTTTCCCCTCGGGTTCCAGGTGGACTTTCCCGAGGCAGTAACCCTGCGCGAAGGTGACCTGGATGTCATGGATGGGGACCACCTCCTCGCGGAGGGGGATATCATCTACCGGTAGGGCATGGTGGGCGGTGGTGTTCAGGTCGTTGAAGAGGTGGAGCACCAGGCGCTCGCCGGCCTTCGTCTGCCGCATCAGGCTCGCGTGCACGCACATGGGCGCTTCCACGCGCACGGGCGAGGGCGCCGCCGCCGTCCAGTCGATGGCATGGCGGAGCGCCAGCCGCTGGTACGGGTAGGCGTAGAGGTAATAGCCGGAGTCGAGACCCGCCGCGAAGTAGACCACGCGCCCCTTTCCATAGGTGCGGCTCACCACGCCGGGGAAGGCGGTGGCTCCCGCGACCGTCCTGGCGGTGAGCGTGGCCATCACTTTGGCGAGCGGGTCCTTCCGCACCACCCTTACTGCCGCGCCTTTGAACGTCACTGGCTGATCACCCACGTACGTCTTCATCCGCCCCTGGTTCAGCAGCGACGCCGGATCTTGCTCGAAGTCGAAGACGTTCTTCCGCTTCTCCCAGTAGTCCGGCCCGATTGCCTGGGCGAAGTTGACGTCGATCTCCTCCTTCCCACCGGTCCCCGCGGGGAGGCCCTGGTACTCCACGCCCAACACGGAAGCCAGCGCAAAGTTCTTGCGCGGATTGCCATACTCGTCAAACAGCGAGGTGTCCAGGCTGGCGACGAGGCCGCCGCCGCCGCGCACGAACTGCTCCACCGCGGCCACCTGCGCGTCGTCCAGGCAAGCGGTGTTGGGCAGGATCAGCACCTTATACTTCGCCAGATCCGCGGTGTTCAGGTTCCAGTCGTTGATCACGGTGACGGGGAGGTGCTCTTCCACGGCGGTGCGGAAGGCGCCGAGGACGGAGGCCATGTACCGCTCTTCCACCTGCCCGGCGGAGCGGCCGTAGAAGTTGCGGGTGTTGTCGCTCATCACCAGCGCGGCCCAGGGCTCGGGGCTCTTGTGTGTAAGCCACGGCTTGCGCCGCTGCACCTCGTCCATGCACGCGTACAGCTCCTGCTGCAGGTTGGCGGGCTGCGACACCGCAATGCTCGGAGACGCGCCGTACGTGAGCGCCAGCATCATCCGCCGCAGAATCTCTTGGGGCGGGAAGCTATCCTTCCCATAGGGGTTGCCGTGGCTGAGGATGTACGGCTCGCTGAACGCCACGCGGTGGTTGGTGGTGGCCCAGATATACGCGTTGGCGAAGGCAGGGACGATTGTGGTGCCGCGGTTCGTTTCGTCCAGCCAGAACTCCTGGTCCGGCGCGTCCAACAGCAGGTTCATCCGCGACGGCATGTTGCGCGGAATGCTGAGGAAGTGGCCGAAGCGCCCCGCGTTGGTGGTCCAGGTCACCAGTGCCACGTCCGGCTTGATCGCCTTGAGGCGGGTCTGCATCCGCTGCACCAGGCTCTCCATCCTCCGGTCCGCCCAGTGCTGGTAGCGGCGGAAGGCGGGGTCGCTCATATCCATGTTCGGAATTTCCGCGCAGGTGTCTTTGCGGTAATTGGCGCGGCAGAACTGGCAGTAGCACACCCCCCCGTAATGCAGCCCGTCGAAGCTGAAGGCATCCACCTGCGGGAACTTGGTGATGATCTCCGCCAGCACGTCGATGAAGAAGTCGCCGTACGGACCGAGCAGGCAGAGCATGCCGCCGTGGGGATACTTCTTCAGGTCGATGGTCGGGATCTCGGTGGTGTTGGTGGAGATGCGCCGCCACTCCGGATGCTCCTCGTACACCTCGCCCTGGAGGCAGGGCGGGTACACGCCCAGGATGCGCACGCCCAGCCGCCGGTATTCCGCGATGTCCTTCTCCAGCTTGCCCACCGGCACGTAGGGGCTGCGGCGTTTTAGCAGCTTGCTGTCATAGTAGGCGTAGAACGGGTCCACGAACCCCATCTCGCTGATCTTGACGCCGTGCGCGGCCGCCGCCTCGCGGCCCTTGCTGTCCATCACGGAGAGCGTGTAGCCGCAGCCCACCGTTTCCTGCACCCACTCCGGCACCCGGATCGCCCGGAACTCCGACTTGTCGAACGGCTGCTTCATGATCACCGGACCCCAGATGCCGCGGTCTGGCTTCTGGGCAAAGCCGGGAGCCGCCAGCACCAGGAGGCACAACAGCAGCATGGATGCGGCGCGAAGGAAGCGGATCATCCGAGGGGTTCTCCGGAGCGGCGAGCGGGGATCGAGGCTGTGGGGCTTTGAAACGAAGAGGCCCTGAGGGTTTCGACTCCGGTCAGGGTGACCCGCGACCGCCGCACCGCCTCCACCAAAGGTTTACCACCGCTACATTGCACGCATCCATCGCAGTTTGCACTTGGACGACAATCCCGCAGCACCCGGGCCCGCGGCGCCTGCGTCGAGCGGGACAGGCCGATTTCGCATCTCGATCAGGAAGAAAGGCACTGCAGTATGGCCGTCTCTTCTACTCACCGTCCCCGCGCCCGCTTTCCCGCCTGGGCCGCACTTGGCCTCGGCTGCGCGGTTGCTTCCCTCCCGGCCAGCGCCGACACGAAACTGGCAGCGGTCTTCGATCCCAACCTCCAGGTGACTACCTATGCCACCGGTCTGACGCAGCCAATCGGCCTCGTCTTCATCGGTCCGAACGACGCACTGGTTCCGGAAAAAGCCTCCGGCCAGATCAAGCGCGTCATCAACGGCGTGGTCCAGCCCACCCCGGCTCTCGACCTGGCCGTCAACTCCGCTTCAGAGCGCGGGCTGCTCAGCGTGGTGCTGGACCCGGGCTTTCCCGCTACGCCCTACGCGTATGTTCGCTGGACGGAGAGCAGCACCGGCGCGGACAGTAACGTACTCTCCGAAGTGCCTCTGCTGGGCAACCGGGTAGACCGCTTCATCTGGAACGGCAGCACGCTCACCCTGGACCGCACCCTCATCCGGCTCCGCGCCCGGCAAACGGACAACGTGGCGGTGCCCGGCCAGAACCCCGCCACCGCCAACCCCAACGAGAACGGCAACCAAAACGGCGGCGTAATGCGGTTCGGGCCGGACGGCAAACTCTACCTCTTCATGGGTGACCAGGGCCGCCGCGGCTGGCTCCAGAACCTTCCGAACGGCCCCTTCCTCACCGCGCCGCAGGTAGACGACACCTTCGGCGGACCCGCGCCCGACAACGCGCACCTAGCCGGCACCATTCTGCGCCTCAACCCGGACGGCACCACGCCGGCGGACAACCCGTTCTTCAGTTCCGGCGCGGCGATGGGTGGGGAAGTAGGCGCCAACATCCAGCGGGTCTTCTCTTACGGCCACCGCAACAGCTTCGGCATGGCGTTCGACCCTCTAAGCGGCTCGCTCTGGGAGACGGAGAACGGCGACGACTCCTTCAGCGAGTTGAACCGCGTCGTCCCGGGAATGAATGGCGGCTGGATCCAGATCGCCGGCCCACTCAGCCGCATCTCGCAGTTCAAGAGCATCGAGACGACCGAGTTCGGCAGTTCGCTCCAGCAGAACCGCTATCCGCCCACCCGGATCGCCTATTCCGCGAGCCTGGCGCTCAACCGCATGTTTTCGCTCCCCGGCGCCGCCTACGTGGACCCGCAATTGAGCTGGAAGTGTGAGATCGGCCCCTCGGGCACCACGTTCGTGAACGGGACCGCCCTCGGGCCGGAGTACGCCGGTACGCTCTGGTTCGGCTCGGCGCGCTCCTTCCAACAAGTGGGCGGCACCGGCGGCAGCCTCTACCGCCTTCGCCTCACCCCGAACCGCCTGCAAGTGGACGTGAGTGGCGACCCTCGCCTGGCGGACCGGGTGGCCGACAACCTCTCACGCCCGCAGAAGTTCGAAGGCACCGAGAGCGAGACACTGCTCATCGGAGAAGGCTTCGGCATCACACCCGCCCTTGAACAGGGGCCAGACGGCAACCTCTACGTGGTGTCGCTCACCGACAACGTCATCTACAAGATCAGCCGACGGCCCTGACACTTCCGCCCCAAGAAGGAGACACCCCGATGAATGGATTCCCGATGCTCCGAGGCGCGGCGCTGGCGGCGGCGCTGGTGTGCGCCCTGGCCGGTAAGGCGCAGGCCGTCACCATCAACAACGGCGGGTTCGAGTCCGGCTTCTCGTCGTGGACACGCGCGGACCAGGTCGGCAGCGACGGCACCTTCTACACACAGACCGGATCGACGAGCCCGGTCAACGGCTTCTCCGTCGCGGCTCCGCCCGAGGGCGCTGCGGCTGCCATGACCGACGCGCAGGGGCCGGGCTCACACGTGCTGTACCAGGACTTTGTGGTGGACGCGGCCCCCGGGACCCGCTTTCTCAAGTTCTCGCTGTTCCTTAACAGCGACGCCGACTTCCGCACTCCCGGCACCCTGGACTTCGCCACGGCTGCCCTCAACCAGCAGGCGCGGGTCGACCTCATGACTACTTCCGGCGACCCATTCAGCGTCACCGGGGGAGACATCCTCCAGAACCTCTACCAGACCCAGCCCGGCGATCCCCTCACCTCGGGCTATACCCCCTTCATGATCGACGTCACTTCCCTGCTCAGCGCGCACGTAGGGCAGACTCTGCGCCTCCGGTTCGCGGAAGTGGACAACGTCTCGTTCATGAACTTCGGCGTGGACGACGTAGCGTTCGTGGAGCGCGGTACCGGCGATCTGGTCCCCGAGCCGCCCTCCCTGGCACTGGCCGCCAGTGGGCTGCTTCCGCTGGTGTCGGCAAGGCGCCGCCGGGTCGCACCACGCTAAACCGGCGATTGCCGCTCTGCGGAGGCCCGGCTGCGCCTTCGCCAGGGACCGCAGCCGGGGCTCTGCTGTCTCGTTTGCACGAGCCAAAAGTCACTGGCTCGAAGCCACAGCGCTCGCCTACGCCCAGAACGAGCAAACACATAGCCTGGTTGATTCTCGATTAATCGCTTAATGAGCCGACATTCATCCATGTGATGCGACGCGCCTTCAGTCTGGTAGAATTGTTAGCGGTGGTCATGGTTCTAGCCGTACTGGCCGGAACCGCGATTCCCGTGTACCTCAACACGCGCCGGGCCGCCGCCGCCCGCGCCTGCCTGGGCAACCTCGCGCTGCTCGCCACCGCCCAGTCGACGTACGCGGTCCGCAACGGTACCTATACGGCCACCCTTGCGAACCTCGTGGGCGCTTCGGAAGGACTGGCCGAAACCCCGCTCTGTCCCCTCACCCGGACCAACACCTATTCCGCCGCGGTCAACGTCACTACCGGAGACGTCACCCTCGCCTGCAGCAACGCCGCCACTCACGCGGCCTACGTCGGGGCGTCCGGCGATTACAGCCGCGTACTGCGCAAGCCGGCGGCGGAGACGCTGCCCTGAAGAGCCGCGGGGAAATCAAATACACGAGTAAATGGGGAAATGAGGAGTGCGTTTCCCCATTTCCCCATTTCCCCATTTCCACGTTTACTCGTTTCCCTTCCCGCAGCCGCTAGTCGAGGAACTTCGGCACGTCCACGTAGCCCACGAACGGCAGGCCGATCAGCGCGTCCAGCTTCTCCATCGGCACGGTGCCGAGGACGAGCTGCTTCGGCTTGAGCTCCGCGGTGGGGAGGAAGCCGAGGGCCTTGAGCGCCCGGAGTTGGGCCGCGCTCAGTCCGGCGGTCCACACCTGCACCAGCGCCCGGCCGCTGCGTACCTCGGGCTGCCCCTTCTTCAGCAAGGTGCCGCCGGCGCCTTCCTTCTTCACGGTCGCCGCCAGCGAGCGCAGCACCGGAGCGAGCTTGGCTTCGCGCAGCAGGGCCTTCCGCTCGGCCGGTTTCAGCGCCGCCAGCTTCTTCCGGGCTTCTTCCGCCCCCGCCACTGACCGCAGCCCTTCCGGGCTATCTTGCGCCTTGGCTTCCAGCTGCTTCAAGGCAGCGCCCTCGGACTTGCTTGCCGCTGCATTCGAGCCGAGGTTCACGGATCCGGTAATGCGCGGGACTCTGGCCATCGCCTTCTCCAGCCGGTCCACTCGCCCGGAGAGCCGTCTGGCACTTTCCCTCTTATCCGCAGCAACTCCCCCCAAAGGGAGCGTCACAGCCGGGGCCGGGGTCCCGGCGGGGGGCGCAGCGATGCTGTTTCGGGGGGCCGGACCCGTCGCAGGCTTCGGATCCTTCGCCGGGCTGAGGCCGAGTGCCGTAGCCGACCGCGGCTGTGCCGGAAGCGGCGCCGCGGCCAGCGGCTTACCGGCCGAGTGCTGGCGATAGAACGCCGTGTTCCCCGCTCCCCCGCCGCCAAATCCGCCGTAGCCACCCCCGGCGCCACCCAGGCCGCCGGCCGGTCCGCTGCCGAACGCGCCCCGGCCGCGACTGGGAACCGCGTAATAATACCGCTCCTTCTGCGCTTCCTGAACGCCGGCTTTGAGCTTCGAACGGGTCGCCGGCTCCTCTTTCTTCGCGAACTCGACAGCCTGTACGCCGTCTCGTCCTTCACCGAAGATGCCTTCGTAGGAAACGCCTTCGGGCATCTCTACCGGCACGTCCACGCGGCGCTGCTTGCCGCCCACGTTCACCACCTTGTCTTCCACCGCCACGAAGGAGGTGTACTGGCTCATCAGGCGGTAGTCGAGGGCCAGATTGATGATCTGGTCCGTGATCTTGGCGTCCGGGTTGCCGCTCTGCGCGCCCATCCAGTCCTGGCTCTGCAGGTCTTCCAGCTTCTCCCGCGCCCAGAGGGTGGGGAGGGCGGCGTTCTCCTTCTGCACCGCCGGGAAGCTCACGTGCACCTTCTGGCTCCACGGCTGCCCGCGCAAGATACCGCTCACGGTGACGTCGCCCACCGGCGCGCCCTTGTAGCGGCCCTTCAGGATGATCGGACCGGAAGAGAAGACGTCCGGGATCGCCTTCGGGTAGACGTCTTCCACCGCCAGGTTGCCGAACTCCACCTTCGGATCCAGCAAGATCGGCTTATGCACGCGGGCGTAGAACCGCGACGCGGCCTGCTCGCCCGGCATCTTCAGGTCCACGATCTCCGCGGCGCCGCGCCCTTCCCGCGCCATCCCATCGATGAGGAACCGGTTGACGCTGTTGCCGATGCCGAACACGAACATCCGCGCCTGTCCGCGGTTCTTGCGCACGTGGTCCAGCACCTGCATGTCGTTGCCCACGTAGCCGTCCGTCATGTAGCAGATCATCCGCAGCCGCTTCGGATCGGCCGGGATCTTGAGCGCATAGTCCACCGACTTCAGGATGTCCGTACCGCCGTTCCCCTGGATCGGCTCCAGGAACGCCAGCGCCTGCTTCATCGTGGCTTCCGTGAGTGGCACCGGCCCTTCGAAGCAGGGAAAGATCTGGGTGTTGAAGCCGATGAGCTGGAACGTATCGCCCGGGTTCAGGTTCTCCAGGCAGTACTTCATCGTCTCCTTCGCCTTCTTGATCGGCTCACCGTTCTGCGATCCGGTCTGGTCGATGACGAAGACCATCTCCTTCGGCGCCACGTCCTGCTTCGTGGGTGCTGCGGGCGGCTGAAGGATCAGCGTGAAGTAGCCGCTGCCGTTCCCCTCGGAATGCGCCAGCACGCCGGTCTGCATCTGTTCCCCGCCCACCTTGTAGCGGAGGATGAAGTCCTTGTTCGGGATGCTGTTCTCGTCCCGCAGGCGGATGCGGGCGCGGTTCGGCCCGTCGCGGTCCACGATCACCTCGTGAAGCTGCGACTTGATCTCTTGCAGCGGCAGCCCCGCGTCCAGCTTCACGGAGAGGGAGATGTCGTGCCCGGCCCGGGTGCCGCGCGGCGTAATCGGCGGGCTGATCTTGTCGCCGTCCGTCTGCACCGGCGGGTTGCCCGGCGCGCCGTCGTACGAAGGCTGCGAGGTGTTGCGCGGGCCCACCACCATCGGGAAGGTGAGCTCGTAGGCGCCGTCGTCATACTTCAGCAGGTTGCTGTAGCTCAGGGTAATGGTGACGCTCTGCCCCGGCATCACGTTCGCCACGGACTGCGTGAAGATGTTGGGCCGCTCCTGGTCCAGCAGCGAGGCCGTCTGCCCCGCGGAGCGCGCCGCCTCGTAGATCTTCCGCGCCTCTTCCTTCCGCTTGATGCGCCCGGAGATTGTGCGGTCACCCAGCGTCATCTGCATGTCGTCCACCGCCGCGTCCGCCGGCAGCGGGAAGGTGTAGACCGCCTCGATGGGCGTTCTGCTCGGGTTCTGGAACTGCTGCTTCACCGTGACCCGCGATACGAAGCCCGCCACGTCCATGCTGACGGCCGTGTGCTTCAGCGGGCACG
>Ga0255338_1003419_pt1 | contig 19152 bp, 21 predicted proteins | sample MeOH1_35cm_T4_19_FD_203715 | JGI IMG/M metagenome (GOLD analysis project Ga0255338, IMG submission 203715) | Sandy soil microbial communities from University of British Columbia, Vancouver, Canada - MeOH1_35cm_T4_195 | ecosystem: Engineered > Artificial ecosystem > Sand microcosm > Unclassified ...
TGTCGATGAGGGCAAGCCCCTGCTCGATGCCAGCGCGCAGCGTGCCGATCTCCTGGCTGCGGGACGCGCCCTTCTCGCCCATGCCCCAGGTGCCCTGGCCGAGCGCGGGAACGAGATCGCCCGACGGCATGCGGACTTGCTTCATGGCCTCCAGTGTGCCGCAAGCAGCGCCGCCGAGCTGCCCGGGAGCTACGGCTTGCGGCCCTGCTCGTCGTCCTTGCGCTTGCGCCGCTCTTCACGCGCTTCGCTCGCCGCCTCGCGGCGTTCCGAAGCGGTGGCGGCCGGCGGCCTGGCGCGCGCACCGCGCGGCTCGGATGCCGCCGGCGTAGCGGGAGGCACTGCACTGGCCGCGGCGCGCGCGGCCGGCGGAACGGATGCGGCAGCGGGGGCGGCAGCGGGAGCAGCCGGCGCGGCTACTGCGGGAGGGCGTCCGCCCGGCGCGGCGGTCCCCGCAGGGGCTTGCTCCGCAGCCGGCGTCTGCCGCGGAGCGGTCCGCTCATCGCGTCGTTGCTCACGCTGCTGCTCGCGTTGCTCACGTGCCGATGGCGCACTCGCGGACGGCGGCGCCGCTGTGGCGGGCGCAGCCGCGGGTGGCGGTGCGATGGCGGGTCTCTGTGCCGGGGGGGTTGGCGCAGGGGGTGGCGCAGGCGTCGGTGCCGGGGTCGGCGCAGGGGCGGCGCGCGTTGCGGGTGCAGGCATGGGTGCCGGTACCGCCGTCGGCGCGGATGCGGCGCGTCCCGGCCGCTCGCGCGGTCCCGACGCCCTGCCTTCGCGGCGGCCCGGTTCAGCGGGTTGCGATGCGGCGGGCAGCGGCGCGGAAGCCGCCGGAGCGGGCGCGGCCGCCATCGGTGCGCTGGCGGGCCGAAGCGGCGCGGCGACGGCTTTCTCCGGCGCGACGACCGTGACGGCGGGTGCCGGCGCCGGCGCGGCCGGCTTCAATGCGGCCATCGCGGCGGTGTCCAGCGGCTTGCCCGCGTTGGCCGCGAGCGCGCTGCGCCGGGCCTCGAACGGCACCGGCGGCGCAGGGGGCTTCGCCTGGGCCACGACCCGCCGCGACTGCACGGCTTCCGGTGGCTTGGCGGCCGGGGCCGCCGCCACACCGATCACGCTGGCCTGGACCGGTGCGACGGGCGCATAAGTGCGGACCGGCGCGCTGGCGATCATTTCGCGCGTCATGGTCACAGTCTCTCGCGCCACCGGCCTCGATTGCGCGAAGGCCGCGGCCAGCACGGCCACCACCGCGCCGGGAATCGACTGGTTGACGTACGTGACGTTGGCCGTATTGCGGTTGTCGTACAGCGCCGTGATGTTCGACCGGTTGTACACGACGGTGTTGCTGGTGTTGACGGTGGTGAAGTACTCGCGGCTGACGGTGTACGAGGGCCGGTACACGTCGCGCGGGCCGAGCGGGAACCACGCGACCGCGTTGCCGCCGCCGGAGCGGAGGGTGTCACCGCCGACGAAGGCCACCAGCGCCGGGGCGTACACCGGCCGCACCGTCGCGGGCCCGGGCACCCAGGCCCAGCCCGTGTCGATGCGGGCCCAGCGCCCGTAGTGCGAGGGCGCAAAGCCCCAGGGTTGGTCGTCGATCCAGGTCCAGCCCCACGGCTCCACCCACGCCCAGTGCCCGTCGCGATACGGCGCCCAGTCGGCGGCGACGCGCCGGGGCACCCAGACATTGCCGTACGTGGGCACCTTGCGCCACGTGCCGTGCTGGTCGAGGTCCTCGTACCCGATCATCTCGGCCGACACATAGCGGCGCGAAGGCGAGGCGTCCCAGCGGCGGTCGCGCTGCGTGGACCAGCGGTCGAACTCGTCCGGCCGGTATGCCGCGAAGGTCTGGTAGTCGCCCAGCCCGCGGCCGAAGAAGCGCAAGGTCTGGCCTGCGCTGACGATGAAGGCCCGGCCCTCGCCATAGACCTCGGCCAGGCCGGTGCGCACGGCCACCGTGGTGGTCCTGCCATCCGGGGCCACCTCGATGCGGTAGCTGCCGGGGCGGCGGATGGAATACGACAGGTTCGGCGTGGCGACTTCGAAGGTGTTGCCCCGTTCCAGCTGGCGCACGCGGATGTTCAGCGTGCCTTGCGAGAGTTGCACCTGTGCGATGCGGTCGTCCAGGTCGAGCAGCGTGATGCTGGTGCCCCCGCCCACCCGGATCGCGGCGGCGCCCAGCTGCAGTTCGGCGCGGGCGCCTTCGTCCACCCACAGGCGGTCGCCGGTCACCATCGGCCGGTTGACGACGGCGCGCCCCCAGTCGCGCTCGCCGCCGGGCGAGAAGCTGGCGGCGCCGCTGACGTAGGCCAGGCGGGCCACGCGCGACGGCGGGTCCGCGAGGGCCCAGCCGCTCGCGGCAAAAAGGATCGCGAACAGCGACGGGATGATGCGCTGGCGCAGCGGTGGCTTGATCATGGTGTCTCCTCGCACTGAGCGGAATCGCAGCAGGCCCCTGGAGCCTACGCCGGGCGGGCGATTGCCACGGTCGGCCACGACGCCGTCCCGCAGTGGCCGTTGTCCTACTGCTGAGGCAGCGGGGGCCCGCTACCATTCCCGTGTGAACCGAACACTGAAGGGCCACATCCTCACCCCGGCAGGATTCGTCGACGGCAGCATGGCGTTCGACGCGGCCGGCCGCGTGCTCGGTGTGTCGGGAACGCCCGTGAATGAGCACGCGGTGCGCGAATCCGCGCAAGCCATCGTGCTGCCCGGCTTCATCGACCTGCACGTCCACGGCGGCGGCGGGCGCGACATCATGGAAGGCGCCGATGCGGCGTTGCATGTGGCGCAGTGCCATGCCGCGCACGGCACGACGGCGCTGCTGGCCACCACCATGACGGCGCCGCCGGCCGACCTGGAGGCGGCTTTCGCGGGCCTGCGGGCCTGCACGGCCGAACGCCAGCCGCGCGCGGCGCGCGTGCTCGGCGTGCATCTGGAGGGGCCCTGCATCAACCCCGGCAAGCTCGGCGCCCAACCCGATTTCACCCGTCCGGTGTCGTGGCCGGAGATCGCGCATCTCAACGCCATCGCGCCGATCCGGCTCATCACGCTGGCGCCCGAAGTGGCGGGCAACATGGACGAGATCCGCGCGCTCGCCGAGGCCGGGTACCTGGTGCAGGTGGGCCACACGCTTGGCACCTACGAGGACGGCGTCGAGGCCCTGGCGCAGGGCGCGCGCGGCTTCACCCACCTCTTCAACGCGATGACGGGGCTGCACCACCGCGCGCCGGGCATCGCGGGCGCGGCACTCGCGCATGCGCAATACGCGGAGATCATCCCCGACCTGCTGCATGTGCACCCCGGCGCGCTGCGGGTCGCGCTGCGCGCCATCCCGTGTCTCTATTGCGTGACCGACTCGACCTCCGCCACCGGTATGCCCGATGGCGAATACAAGCTCGGTCGCCAGCCGGTCACCAAGTGCCTCGGCGGCGTGCGGCTGGCCGACGGCACGCTGGCCGGTTCCACGCTCACGATGGACGTCGCGCTGCGCAACCTGGCCGGTGAGCTGGGCCTGGGCCTGGCCGAAGCCTCGGCGCGCGTCTCCACCCATGCGGCCGACTACCTCGGGCTGGCGGACCGCGGCCGGCTCGCGCCCGGCGCCTGGGGCGACGCCGTGGTGCTGGACCGCGACCTGAACCTGAAGGACGTTTACGTGGAAGGAGTGGCGACATGAGCCCGCCGGGCCGCCCCAAGGGCGAATACCGCAGTGCGCAGCACGCAGGTTATCCAGTGACCCGCCGGGCCGCTCCCAAGGCTCATGGCACCGCAGCCCGCAGGGCGGAGGTTTCCTGATGAGCTCGCGCATGCTGATCGAAGCCCGGGACGCGCCCACCGCGGTGGCGCGGCAACTCGCCCACGACATCCTGGCCTACCGCGAGTTCGGTGCGCTGCTGCGCTCGGAACCTCCCGGCTCGATGCTCACGATCGCGCGCGGCAGCTCCGACCATGCCGCGCACTACGCCGCCTACCTGATCATGGCGCGCCTGGGCAGGCTGGTGACCTCGCTGCCGATGTCGCTGGTGACCCTGTACCAGTCGAAGATCGCCTGCGCCGGCCTCGCGACCTTGGCGTTCTCCCAAAGCGGCGAGAGCCCCGACCTGGTCGAGCCCACGCGCTATTTCCGCGAGGGCGGCGCGATCACGTCGGCGTTCGTCAACGAGGCGACGTCGCCGCTCGCCGAAACCGCGCAATGGGTCTTCCCGCTGCATGCGGGCGGCGAAGCGAGCATCGCCGCGACCAAGAGCGTGATCGCGCAGATGACCGCGGCGGCGCGGCTGGTGGCCGCGTGGCAGAACGACATGTCGCTGCAACTGGCGCTGTCCAACCTGCCGCAGGTGTTGTCGCGCGCCGTCAACGCGGACTGGTCCGCCGCCGTGCCGGCGTTGAAGGAAGCAGACCGCCTGCTGGTGATCGGCCGCGGCCTGGGCCTGCCCGTGGCGCTGGAGGCGGCGCTCAAGTTCAAGGAAACCTGCGGCATCCAGGCCGAGGCGTTTTCGGGCGCCGAGGTTCAGCACGGCCCGATGGCGCTGATCGAGAAGGGCTACCCGGTGCTCGTGCTCGCGCCCAGCGGCCCCGCCCAGGCGGGTTTGCTGGCGCTCGCCGACGAGTTGCGCGCGCGCGGGGCGCGCGTGCTGCTGGCCGCGCCCGGCGCGACGCCGCGCACCAGCCTGCCGATCGTGGAATCCGGAGCGAGCGAACTCGACCCGATCTCCGTGCTGCAAAGTTTCTACCCCATGGTCGAAGCGCTGTCGCGGGCGCGCGGACATGATCCTGATCGGCCGAGGCACCTTGCCAAGGTGACGCGTACGGTTTGAACCGACACCTCACCTGGCGGGCACGGGGTGCCCGCCCTACGCGAGACTGTTCGCCCTGGCCAGCAGCAGCTCCCTCTCCCGCGCGTTGCCCGCAAGCTCCGCGGCGCGCTTGAACTCGGCGCGCGCCTCCTCGTTGCGGCCCAGCCGCGCCAGCAGGTCGCCGCGCACGCTGGGCAGCCACTGGTAGTTGCGCAGCAGCTTCTCGTCCCGCAAGCCGTCGATGATCTCCAGGCCCGCCGCCGGGCCGAACGCCATGCCGACGGCCACGGCGCGATTGAGCTCGACGACCGGCGACGGCGACACCTGCGCGAGCGCGTCGTAGATCGCGGCGATGCGCGGCCAGTCGGTCTGCCCGGCCTCCGCCGCGCGCGCGTGGCATGCCGCGATCGCAGCCTGCAGCGCGTAGGGCCCGAGCGATCCGCCCAGCTTCGCGGCCCGCTCCAGCGCCGCCAGGCCGCGGCGGATCAGCAGGCGATCCCAGCGCGCGCGGTCCTGCGCCATCAACAGCACCGGCCTGCCCGACGCATCCACGCGGGCCGCCGCGCGCGAAGCCTGCAGTTCCATCAACGCCACCAGGCCGTGCACTTCCGACTGCGCGGGCGCGAGCTCGGCGAGCATGCGCCCCAGGCGCAGCGCTTCGTCGCACAGCGCCGGGCGCATCCAGTCCTCACCGGCCGTTGCCGTGTAGCCCTCGTTGAAGACCAGGTACACGACTTCGAGCACCGAAGCCAGCCGTTCGCCCAGCGCGTCGCCGCGTGGCAGCTCGAATGGCACCCGGGCCTCGCTCAAGGTGCGCTTGGCACGCACGATTCGCTGCGCCACCGTCGCCTCGGGCACCAGGTACGCGCGTGCGATCTCATGGGTCGTCAATCCGCCCAGCAGCTTGAGCGTCAGCGCCACGCGCGCCTCCGTGGACAGCACCGGGTGGCAGGCCGTGAAGATGAGCCGCAGCAGGTCGTCCCCGATCCGGTCGGCGCGCGCGTCGTCCAGGGCATCGACGAAGTCCGGCACGATCAGGGCCTCCTGCGCTTCGAGGTCATGGCCGATCTGCTCCAGCTTGCCATCGAGGGCCTTGTCGCGCCGCAACCGGTCCAGCGCCCGGTTCTTCGCGGTGGTCATCAGCCAGGCGGCCGGGTTCTGCGGGACGCCCTTGCCCGGCCAGTTCTCCAGCGCCGCCACCAGGGCGTCCTGCGCCAGCTCCTCGGCCACGCCGATGTCGCGGACCATGCGCGCGACGGTGGCGACGATCTTCGCGGATTCGATCCGCCAGACCGCATCGATCGCCTGGTGCGTGGCCGAGTGCATGGGCGACGGCGGACGGCGCTTAAGCCTGCGGCGGCGCCGCGTTGGGGTCCATGTACACGAGCTCCCAGATGTGGCCGTCGAGGTCGGTGAAGCCGTGGCCGTACATGAAGCCATGGTCCTGCGGCGGGTTGGGCGAGGTGCCGCCGGCGGCAATCGCCTTCTTCACCAGCGAATCGACCTCCGCACGGCTGTCGCACGAGAGGCAGACCAGCACCTCGGTGGACTTCGTCGCGTCGGCGATCGGCTTTTTCGTGAACGTCTGGAAGAACGGCTCGACCAGCAGCATGGTGTAGATGGTGTCGCTGATCACCATGCAGGCGCCCTGCTCGTTGGTGAATTGGGGGTTGAACGTGAAGCCCAGCGCGGAGAAGAACGCCTTGCTGCGCTCCATGTCCTTGATGGGCAGGTTGACGAAGATCTGGCGTGACATGGCGATGGCTCTCCTTGTGCGGCTCAGGCTGCGCGTTCGGCGCGCGACTTGAGGTTGGCGAGGCCCGCGTCGAAATCGCGGCCGATCATCCTGTCCATGTCCATGAACACACCCACGAGCTTGGCCATGAACGGGCTGGGTCCGTGCATCGCCCAGGTCACGTCGGTGGCATCGCCATTCGGCACGAGGGTGAACTCGATGATGTTGTGGCCCTCGAACGGTTCCAGCATGTCCAGCTTCATTGTCACCCGCGTCGGCGCCGTGTCGACGATGGCGATGCTGCCCTTGCCCACGTCCTTGTTGCCGGCAAAGCGGTAGACGGCGCCGGGCCCGGCCTGCGGCCCCTGGTACTCGCCCTGGATGTACGGGTCCTTCAGGTTGTACGGGTTCCAGGTGTTGAAAGCGCGCATGTCGTTGATGAGGGGGTGAAGCCTGTCCGGCGGCGCCTGGATGGTCGCGGTGCGCTGCACGCGGAAAGTGTCGGCCCGGCTGGCGGCGAAGATCAGCAGCGCGCCGAGCGCGACGACGGCGGCGAGGGCAATGGTCTTGATCATGGCCGACCCCTTACTCCATGCCCATCTCTTTGAAGCGCTCGATCTGGTCGGGCGGCGCGAAGTCCTTGAAATCCTCCATCTCGTACAGCTGCCGCACCTCGATCTCTGCCGGCTTGCTCTCGCCTACGGGGTTGGGAAAGCGGCGCGACCACTCCAGCGCCTCGGCGCGGTTGCGCACCTGGATCAGGGTGTAGCCGGCGATCAGCTCCTTCGCTTCGGCGAACGGGCCGTCGATCACGGTGCGCTGGTCGCCCTCGTAGCGGATTCGCCACCCCTTGCTGCTGGGCTGCAGGCCGGAGCCGTCCAGCAGCACGCCGGCCCGGGACAGCTGCTCGTGGTAGTCCGCCATCGCGGCGAACATCTTGTCGCTGTCCGGAGGGAAGCGGCCGGCCTCGGAATCCGGCGTGGCCTTCACGATGATCATGAACTTCATGGGTGCTCCTTGCGGTTGGGATGAGCGAAGCGGCGGGAAATTCGCGCGCCTCCGGTCACACGACGAAGCAAGGCCGCCGGAATCGACAGCCGCCGGTTACGTATTGCGCTAGGTATAGCAGGGCGCGACCTCGCGCACCTCGACCATCGCCCATTCGGCGGCCGGGCATTCGCGGGCGATCGCCAGGGCTTCGTCGCGGCTCGCGACATCCAGCAGGAAGAAGCCGCCGACCATTTCCTTGGCCTCGGCAAAGGGGCCGTCCATGACCTGCGCGCGGCCTTCGCGCACCTGGATGCGGGCGGCGCGCCCGTCCTGGGAGGCGAGCGATTCCACGGCGCGCAGCACGCCGCGGGATTTCAGCTCATCGGCGAACCGCAGCATGCGGTCGTAGACGGCCTGCCCCTCGGCCAAGGTGCGGGCCTGCCGCTGGCCGACGGGCTCGTGGATCAACAGCATGAATGACATCGCCTGCCCCTTTGGTTGACTGGCCGCCTTCACCCCGGCGGCCGGCGATGCATCATAAACAAGGCAAGTGCGCGCCGGTCACAGCACCCGGTAGATCTCCCAGCGGCTGGTGCCCGACACCACGTTCGGCTCCAGCTCCTTGCTCCACTTCTGGTGCGCCGGCAGCGTCGCCAGCTTGTCCCAGACACGGTTGAGCTCGGCGAGGTCCTCGATCAGATGCTCGGAAACGACGGTGGCTTCCAGCGCGCCGACCGACCCGGTGAGCAGCCGCGTGTTCTTGGCATCGATGCCGGCCTGCGGCCCGATCTCCTGCAGCCAGCGCTTCATCGACTCCACCACGGCCTGCTTGTAGCCGAACTTCGCATCGATACTCCAGCGGGCGACCATCATGAACTCTCTCCTTTGTGCGCCATGCGAGGCCGGTGATTTATAGATGGGGCGCGCCGTCATTTCAAGGCGCATGATCCTCATCAAGGCGCGAGCCGCGCGGCCGCCCGATACTGGGGTGCTTGAACGAGAGGAGACACGCTTCGATGAGCACATTCGACCACGGCGGACTGATGCACGACATCAACGAGGGGCTCGCCACATTGCGGCACGGCCAGAGCGCCGCCACCCTGCAGGCGTTCAGCCAGCTTTCGCGCGCGGCCCTGGCCGAAGGCGCGGTGAGTGCACGCCACAAGGAACTGATCGCGCTGGCGATCGGCATCAGCCAGCACTGCTCGGGCTGCATCGCGTTTCACGTCAAGGCGCTGGTCAAGCTCGGCTGCAGCCGGGCGGAGTTCGAGGAGACGCTGGCCGTCTGTGTCTACATGGGCGGCGGCCCCGCGCTGATGTACGCGGCCGAGGCCTCCAAGGCCTGGGAAGCCATGGCGCCGAAAACCGCCTGACCCCGCTGCCTCAGGCCGCAACGTCGTGCCTGCTCGCTGCACAGTGAAGGCCTGAGCATGAGTCGCCTACCGCTGCGCAGGTGCCCAGGCGCCACGCTGCGGCGACTCAGTCGACGAAGAAGTCGGGGATGAAGTTCTTCGTGCCCGGCTTCACGGCGTATTTGTCCAGGTCGGTCACGCCGTGCGCGGCGAGCAGCTCGTCATCAATATAGAAGTTGCCGCTGTTGCCGGCCGGGCTGGTCAGGATGAGCCAGGCCGCATCCGACAGAATCTCGGGCTTTCGGCACAAGTTGGTGTCGACGCCCGGGATCATCTGAAGCGCCGCCGTGGCGATGGCCGTGCGCGGCCACAGGCTGTTGACGGCGATGCCGTATTTCTTGAACTCGCCCGAGTGGCCCAGCGTGCACATGCTCATGCCGTACTTGGCCATGGTGTAAGCCGTGTGGTGCTCGAACCAGTGCTGCCTCATCGACAGCGGCGGCGACATGTTCAGCACGTGCGGGTTGCGCCCGGCGGCCGCAGACTTCTTCAGCTCGGGCAGGCAGGCCTGCGTGCACAGGTAGGTTCCGCGCGCATTGACGCCGTTCATCAGGTCGTAGCGCTTCATCGGCGTGTGCTCGGTGTCGGTGAGGCTGATCGCGCTGGCGTTGTTGACCAGGATGTCGACGCCGCCGAACGCTTGCACCGCCTTCGCCACGGCCGCGAGCACGGCCTCCTCGTCGCGGATGTCCACCTGCAGCGGCAGGGCCTTGCCGCCGGCGGCCTCGATCGCCTGGGCCGCGCTGTAGATCGTGCCGGGCAGCTTGGGGTTGGGATCGCTCGTCTTGGCCGCGATGACGACATTGGCGCCGTCGGCCGCCGCGCGCTTGCCAATGGCCAGGCCGATGCCGCGCGATGCGCCGGTGATGAACAGGGTCTTGCCTTTGAGGGACATGGTGGGGCTCCTAGATTTTCGAAAAGTCGGGCAGGCGCTTTGCCATGAACGCGCCGAAGGCCTCCCGGGCGGCGGGCTCGCCCAGCATGCGCGAGAAGCTCTGGCCTTCGTCGGCCATCTGCTGCGCCACCAGCTGCTGCTGGCCCTTCTTCATCAGGCGCTTGGTTTCGACCAGCGAGCCGAGCGGCTTGGCGGCGAGCTTGCGCGCGGCGGCCTGGGCGACGCCGTTGGCTTCGGTCGGCGGCACGACGCGGTTGACGAGGCCGACTTCGAGCGCGGCCTCGGCCATGAAGGGCTCGCCGAGCAGCAGTACCTCGGCCGCGCGGTGGTAGCCGAACATCTGCGGCACCAGCAGGCTCGACGCCGCCTCGGGGCACAGGCCCAGATTGACGAACGGCATGGAAAACGCGGCGTTGTCGCCGGCATAGACCAGGTCGCAATGGAACAGCATCGTGGTGCCCACGCCCACGGCGGGGCCGCACACGGCGGCCACCAGCGGCTTGGGGAACGCGGCGATGCCGCGCAGGAAGCGGAACACCGGCGAGTCGGCGCCCGCCGGCGGCTGGTTCAGGAAGTCGCCGATGTCGTTGCCGGCGCTGAACACGGTCTCGTGGCCCTGCAGGACCGCGACGCGGATGGCCGGGTCGCTCGCGGCCTGCGCCAGCGCGTCGGCCAGTGCGCCGTACATGGCCGCCGTGATCGAGTTTTTCCGCTCCAGGCGGTTGAAGGTGATGGTCATCACGCCGTTCTCGGCGTGGGTGAGGATGTCGCTCATGATGGGGCTTCCAGGGCTGCTTTGACGAAATCGAGACGGTCCTGGCCCCAGTACATCTGGCCCCGGACGAAGAAAGTGGGCGCGCCGAACACGCCGCGCTCCACCGCGGCGGCGGTGAGCGACTTCAGGCGTTCCTTGACGTCGGGGTCGGAAGCCAGCGCCATCAGCCCGCCGGCGTCGAAGCCCGCCTGGTCCAGCACGGCCGTAACGACCTCCGGGTCGTTCATGTTCCTGCCGTCGACCCAGATCGCGTGATAGACCGCATCCACGTACGGCTGCAGCTTGCCCGGATCTCGCAATTGCAGGCCCGCGGCCACCCGCATCAGCATCAGCGTGTTGATCGGGAAATGGGGGTTGTGGCGGAACAGCACCCCGTAGCGCCTTGCGAAACGCTCCAGGTCGCCCAGCATGTACGCGGCCTTGGCGGGGATGTTCATGGGCGACTGGTTTCCGGTCGCCTGGAAAACACCGCCCAGCAGCATCGGCCGGTACTCCGGCTTGCCGCCGGTGCTGGCGCACAGGCCGGGCATCTGGGTCCAGGCGAGGTAGGCGGCCGGGCTGCCGACGTCGAAATAGAACTCCACGTTTCGGTGCATCAGAACGTCTCCATCCAGGGGCGCAAATCCAGCTCGTGCGTCCAGGCGTCACGCGGCTGCCTGTGCAGCATCCAATAGCTCTCGGCGATGTGGTCGGGGTTGAGTATGCCGTCCCGCTCCTTGAGCTCGTAGCGCTGCGGAAAGTTCTCGCGGATGAACTCGGTGTCGATCGCCCCGTCGATGATGGTGTGGGCCACGTGGATGCCGCGCGGGCCCAGCTCGCGCGCCATGCTCTGCGCCAGGGCCCGCAGGGCGTGCTTGGCGCCGGCGAAGGCGGCGAAGTTCGCCGAGCCGCGCAGCGAGGCCGTGGCGCCGGTGAAGATGATCGTTCCCTTGTGCCCATCGCCTTCACGCGCCACCATCCGCTTCGCGACTTCGCGGCCGTTGAGGAAGCCGCCCAGGCAGGCCATCTCCCAGATCTTGAAGTACTTGCGCGCCGTTTCCTCCAGGATGCTGGCCGGCGCGTTGGCGCCGATGTTGAACACCAGCACCTCGATCGGCCCGATGGTGGCTTCGATCCGCTCGACCAGCGCCACCACTTCGTCTTCCTTGCGCGCATCGGAGGCGAAGCCGTGCGCCTGCCCGCCCGCGGCCCGGATGGCGTCGATGAGCAGCTGCAGCTTGTCCAGGCTGCGGCGGGTCGCGCAGACGGTGTAGCCGCCTCGGGCGAAACGCCGGGCGATGGCGCCGCCGGTGGCGTCGCCGGCGCCGACGATCAGGGCGACTTTTTCCATCGTCAAGCCTCCGACGGGCCGCCCCGAAGAGGCTTGCGCCCCCTCGGGGAGCAGCGACGACACGTCAGTGCGGAGCGTGGGGGCATACGCTATTCCTTGTAGTACACGATCTGGTGCGAAGTCGCCAGCAATTCGCCGGCCTCGTTCCACAACTGCGCCGTCTGGTCGAAGTAGCCGTCGCGAAACGCCTGCGCCTGCGCCTGGCCGAGCAGGTAGCCGGTGCCGGTGGCCTGCAGCTGCGCATGGCTGCAATGGAAGTACACCGTCATCGACACCGTGCCCAGCGGCGTCAGTTTGGCACGGCGCCGCCAGATGCGCGGGAAGAAGACGTCGGCGATCGCGGCGAGCGACGCGAAGCCCAGCGGGCGCGGCGGGTGGTCGCGCACCCACAGCTGCGTGCGGCTGTCCTGCTCGTCCGCGCCGTCCCACACCGGCGGGATGCTGCCTTCGATGAAACGCATTTCGTAGCGATTGAGCCACTCGACCCGCCCCGCGCGGCCCGGCGGCGGCACCTCATGGGGCGGCGGCGTTTCCGGCATGGGCGTTTCGGTGGCGCTCCAGGTCTCGCGCCGCAAGGCGGTGACGGCCGTGGCCGTGGCAACCGTCTGCTCGCCCTGGCGCATTTCAACGACCCAATGCTGGGTCGAGCGATTGGTGCGTACCGGCCGGGACAGCGCGAGGAAAGGGCCGTCGCCCAGGGCCGCGGCGAAGTTGACGGTGAACGCCACCGGTTCGCCCAGGCGTTGCGGATGCTGCAACACGGCGTTGAGCGCCTGCGCTGCGGTGATGCCGCCGAAGGGACCGATCATGTTCGCGTAGGCCGGGCTGGTGCGGCCCTGCCATGCGCCCTCGCCCTGCGGTGCCAGCGCGATGGCGGCGTCGAATGCGTGCACGCGCATGCCGGTTCGCGATCCGGCCGCTCAGGCCGCGCGGGGCGCGGACAGCGCACCCAGCCACGAGGCCATGCGCGGCCAGAGCTTGGCCTCGTGCTCGCTGCGGAACGGCCCGAAGTGGCCGAGGCGGCGCACGCCGAGGTCGGACGGCGCCACGCGCTCGACTTCGCTCGGGGCGTTCTCGTACAGGTTGACCAGGCTGTGCGTGCCGCGCAGCGTCATCAGCTCGTCGTCGGTGATCGACAGGGCATGCACCGGGAAGCGCGCGTTGGCGTAGCGCTGCCGCACGGCCTCGCCCTCCGCGCCGACGCTGTAGCGCGGGTTCAGGCACCACTTGCGCCATTGCATGATGACGCCCGCCGGCAGGTCGCCGACCTTGCGCAGCTTCCTGCCGGGAAAGTAACCGAACAGGCGCGTGGCCAGCGGCACCAGCACGAACCAGAAATACGGGACGACGCGCTTGAGCTGGGGCGCGTTCTCGCGCCAGTAACCGCTGCCCGCGGCGACGCTGAGCAGGCCGCTGACCTTGTGCTGGTTGTCCAGCAGGCCGGGCAGCTGCGCGCCCAGGCTGTGGCCGAGCAGGTAGAGCGGCCGGTCGGGGAGCGCGGCGTGCGCATGATCGATCGCGGCTTCGTAGTCGCACGTCCAGTCGAACAGGTCGGCCTTGAAGCCGCGCAACGCGCTGCCGCTCGGGCCGGAATCACCGGAGCCGCGGTAATCGAAGGTCGTCACACGCCAGCCCTCGCCCGCCAGCCATTGCGCGAACGGCGCGTAGTAATCCTGGCGCACGCCCATCGCGCCGCCGATGACGACGCTGCCGCGGTCCGGGCTGTCCGGCTCATAGATGCGGGCCGAGAGCGCTGTGCCGTCGGCGGCCGTGATGGTTTGAGCTCGCATGCCTGTCTCCTTGGTATCGATGACAACTGACTTCGCTTCGCTCCAATGACCGGCGCTGCGCGCCGTGCCGGGGTCATTTGTCACTGAGCCGCGCAGCAACGAGGTCATGCGCGAAGCGCGTCATACCCGCTCGAAAATACCCGCAGCGCCCTGCCCCATGCCCACGCACATCGTGACCATACCGTACTTCAGATTCTTGCGCCGCAGGGCATGCACGACTGTCGCCGACCGGATAGCGCCGGTGGCGCCGAGCGGGTGGCCGAGCGCAATGGCGCCGCCCATCGGGTTGACCTTGCCCGCGTCCAGGCCCAGCGTATTGATCACGGCCAGAGACTGCGCCGCGAACGCCTCGTTGAGCTCGAACCAATCGATGTCCTCGTGCTTCAGCCCGGCGTAGCGCAATGCGGCCGGGATGGCCTCGATCGGGCCGATGCCCATGATGTGCGGCGGAACGCCGCGGCTGGCGTAGCTCACGAACCGCGCCAGCGGCTTCAGGCCGAAGCGCTTGATGGCGGCCTCGCTCGCCAGGATCAGCGCGCCGGCGCCATCGGACGTCTGCGAGCTGTTGCCGGCGGTGACTGAGCCGCGCGCGGCGAACACCGTCCTGAGCTTGGCCAGGCCTTCCACCGTCGTGTCGGGCCGTGCGCCCTCGTCCAGGTTCACCGTGCGGGTCTTCACCGCGACCTCGGCCGATTCGAGGTCTACCGAGCGCTCGGAGACTTCGACCGGCGTGATCTCGTCGGCGAACTCGCCCGCCTTCATCGCGGCGATGGCCTTCATGTGCGAGCGGTACGCGAACTCGTCCTGCGCATCGCGGCTGACCTTCCACTGCTGCGCGACCTTCTCTGCCGTGAGGCCCATGCCGTAGGCGATGCCGTAGCTTTCGATGTCGTCCGGGTGGGTGAAGATGGTGGGCGAGAGCGACGGCGAGTTGCCCATCATCGGCACCATGCTCATGCTCTCGGTCCCGGCGGCGATCATCACGTCGGCCTCGCCGACGCGGATGCGGTCGGCCGCCATCTGCACGGCCGACAGGCCGGAGGCGCAGAAGCGGTTGACGGTGATGCCGCCCACGCTCTTGGGCAGGCCCGCGAGCACGGCGCCGATGCGGGCCACGTTCAGTCCCTGCTGCGCTTCCGGGATCGCGCAGCCGCAGATGACGTCTTCGATGGCTTGCGGGTCGAGCCCCGGAACCTGCGCGAGCGCGGCGCGCAGCGCCGTCGCCAGCAGGTCATCCGGGCGGGTGTTGCGGAAATAGCCGCGGTGCGAACGGCCGATGGGCGTGCGCGTGGCGGCGACGATGTAGGCTTCTTGAATCTGTTTCACAGGAGTACTCCTTGTCTGTATCTCTTCACTCCCTCTCCCGCTTGCGGGAGAGGGTTGGGGTGAGGGTCTGTGCCGTCCGGAAAATCTTCTCCATCACGGCGTCGGTTTCATTGAGGACCTCGTTGTTCCAGAATCTCAACACTTGGAAGCCCAACTCGGCGAGATCCTTGCTGCGTTGCTCGTCGTAGCCGATAGACGGGCCCTCGCCATGCTGACCGCCATCCAGTTCAATGATCAGCCCGACTTCGATGCACGCGAAGTCCGCGAAGTACACCCCCAGCGGATGCTGACGGCGGAACTTCAGCCCCAGCATTTGTCTGGACCGAAGCATCGACCACAGCAGCGCTTCTGCCTCCGTCTGGTTTTGCCTGAGCGCCCGCGCCCTCACCCTGGCCCTCTCCCGCAAGCGGGAGAGGGAATTGGATTCCCGGACGTCCACCGCTTCCATCTTCTCAATTCCGCAGCGGCTTGCCCGTGCTCAGCATCCCCATGATCCGTTCCTGGGTCTTCGGGTGCGTCAGCAGCGAGCAGAACGCCTGGCGCTCCAGCGTCATCAGGTATTCCTCGCTCACCATCGTGCCCGCGTCGACGTCGCCGCCGGTGACCACGCCCGCGATCTGCGAGGCGATGTGGAAATCGTGCGGGCTGATGAAGCCGCCGTCGCGCATGTTCACCAGCTGGCCCTGGATCGTGGCCTTGCCGCTGCGGCCGATCACCGGGAACAACCGCTTGTGCGGCGGGCGGTAGCCGGCGGTGGACATCGCCTTCGCTTCCTGGATCGCGACGAACAACAGCTCGTCCTTGTTCGGGACGATGGTGTCGCCCTCGAGCAGGTAGCCGAGCTGGCGCGATTCGATCGCGCTGGTGCCCACCTTGGCCATGGCCGCCGCGGTGAACCCCTCGGTCAGGAACGGCAGCAGGTCCTTGTGCACCGACTTCGCCTGGTTCTCGGCGGCACGGCGGGCGATGTAGGTCAGGCCGCCGGCGCCCGGCACCAGGCCCACCGCGACCTCGACCAGGCCGATGTAGCTTTCCATGGCCGCCACGCGCTTGGCCGAGTAGACGGCCACCTCGCAGCCGCCGCCCAGGGCCATGCCGCGAATCGCGGAGACGACGGGCACGTTGGCGTAGCGCAGCTTCAGCATCGTCTGCTGCATGAACTGCTCGGCATCGTTGAGCGTGTCGATGCCCGCGGCCACGTAGCCGGTCAGCATGCCTTGCAGGTCGGCGCCCGCGCTGAACGGATCGTCGCCGGACCAGATCACGACGCCCTGGTAGTCCTTCTCGGCCATGTCGACGGCCATCTGCAGGCCCTCGCACACTTCCATGCCGATCGCGTGCATCTTGGTCTTGATGCTCACGATGACGACTTCGTCGTCCAGCGTCCACAGCCGGATCGAGTCGTCCTCGTGCAGCGTCTTGCCGGCCGTCTCGAACTTCGGCGCGTCGCTGCCCAGCACGCTTTCAGGGAAGTGCTGGCGCGAGTACACCGGCAGCACGCGGCGCGGCTCGAATTTCCCGGTGGACGGGTTCCAGGAGCCGGCCGGCGTGTGCACCCCGCCGGCCTCGGCCACGGCGCCCCTGAACACCCAGTCGGGCAGCGGCGCATCGGACAGCGCCTTGCCCGCCGCGATGTCTTCCTTGATCCAGTTGGCCACCTGCAGCCAGCCGGCTTCCTGCCACAGCTCGAAGGGGCCCTGCTTCATGCCGAAGCCCCAGCGCATCGCGAAGTCCACGTCGCGCGCGGTCTCGGCGATAGCCGCCAGGTGCACCGCCGCGTAGTGGAAGCTGTTGCGAATGATCGCCCAGAGAAACTGGCCTTGTGGGCCTTCGCTCTCGCGCAGCAGCTTCAACCGCTGCGCTGCAGGCTTCTTGAGCATGCGGGCATAAACTTCATCGGCCTTCTCGCCGCCGGCGACGTACTCCTTCGACGCCAGGTCGAAGCGCAGCACGTCGCGGCCGACCTTCTTGTAGAAGCCGGCCCTGGACTTCTGGCCCAGGTGGCCCATCTCGAGCAAGGTCTTCAGGACCTCGGGCGTGCCGAAACTCTCATAGAACGGGTCGGTCTCCACGCTCAGGTTGTCCTGCAGCGTCTTGATGACGTGCGCCATCGTGTCCAGGCCGACCACGTCGGCCGTGCGGAAGGTGCCCGAGCTGGCACGACCCATCTTCTTGCCGGTCAGGTCGTCGACCACGTCGTAGGTCAGGCCGAATTTCTCCACCTCCTTCATCGTGGCCAGCATGCCGGCGATGCCGACGCGGTTGGCGATGAAGTTGGGCGAATCCTTGGCCCGCACCACGCCCTTGCCCAGGCCGCTGGTGACGAAGGTCTCGAGGTCGTCCAGGATGTGCGCGTCGGTGGTGGGCGTGTTGATCAACTCGACGAGGACCATGTAGCGCGGCGGGTTGAAGAAGTGGATGCCGCAAAAGCGCGGCTTCATCTCGTCCGGCAGCGCCTCGGAGAGCTTCGTGATCGACAGCCCGGAGGTGTTGGACGCGACGATGGCGTGCAGCGCGACGAACGGGGCGATCTTCCTGTAGAGATCGAGCTTCCAGTCCATGCGCTCGGCGATGGCTTCGATGATGAGGTCGCAGTCGCGCAGCTGTTCCAGGTGCTCTTCGTAGTTCGCCTGGCCGATCAGCGACGCGTCGTCGGCCACGCCCAAGGGAGACGGCTTGAGCTTCTTCAGCCCGTCGACGGCCTTCGTTACGATGTCATTAGGACGGGTCAACGCGGCTGAAGCCGCGTCCTTGGGCTTCGCTGGCAGGTCGAACAGCACGACCGGCACCTTCACATTGACGAGATGCGCCGCGATCTGCGCGCCCATCACGCCCGCGCCGAGCACGGCGACTTTCTTCACCTGGAATCGGCTCATGGGGTGTTGCCTTTCGCTGTTGGCGCCGGGTGCAGCCCCGCCGCGCTCTTCGTGGTCTTTGTACATGGTGTTCCGTGAAATGGTTACTGTGCGCGCACCCAGGTCTGGGTCCGGCCGAACGGGCCGAAACTGCCGCGCACTTCCAGCTTCCGGCCGCCCTCGATGGGCGTGAGGCGCAAGCGGTAGTCACGGCCGTTCTCGGGGTCGAGGATCTTGCCGTCTTCCCAGACGTCCTTGTCGGCCGCCTTCTTCGCGTCGCGGATGATCTCCAGCCCGACGATGGGCTTGTCCTTGCGGTCGTCGGTGCATTCGTCGCACTTCGCATCCGGCTTGGCGTCCTTGCGCAGCTGCTTCTCGATCCGGCCGCTCAGCACACCGGCGTTCTCGCTGATACGGATTTCGGCTTTCGCCTCGCCGGTCTTGTCGTCGAGGTTGCGCCAGAGGCCGACGGGCGTCGTCTGCGCCAGTGCAGCCCCGGAAACAAACAGGAACGAGAGGAAGCTTGCGTGGGCCACCGCGGAACCGGCTTTACCGGGCCGCTGGTGGCGCCCCCTTGAGGGGGAGAGGGCAACGCCCGAGGGGGCATCGCCGCAGGCGCTTCGGGGGGGAACCAAGTTCATGCCAGGGCCGCGTCCGTGTCCATCAGGACCTTGCTGCCCGCCCGTGCCGTGCGCATCAGCGTCGCCGTCTCCGGGAACAGCTTGGCGAAATAGAAACGCGCGGTCTGCAGCTTGGCCTGGTAGAACGGGTCCGTGTTGCCGGACGCGATCTCGCGCAGCGCCACCTGCGCCATGCGGGCCCAGAAGTAGCCGTGCACCAGGTGCCCCGCCACGCGCAGGTAATCGACCGCGGCGGCGCCGACTTCATCGGGGTTCTGGAACCCCTTGAAGCCCAGCTCGGTCGTGAACTTCGTCATCTGGTCGCCCAGGTACGCGATCGGGTTGATGAACTCGGCCATCTTCTCGTTGACGCCTTCTTCTTCCACCAGCTGCGCGACCAGTTTGCCGAACTTCTTGAGCGTGGCGCCGTTGTTGCCCAGCACCTTGCGGCCCAGCAGGTCCAGCGACTGGATGGTGTTGGTGCCCTCGTAGATCATGTTGATGCGGTTGTCGCGCGCGAACTGCTCCATGCCCCATTCGGCGATGTAGCCGTGGCCGCCGAACACCTGCATGCAGGCGTTGGTCGCGATGTGGCCGTTGTCGGTGGAAAAGGCCTTCACGATCGGCGTCAGCAGCG